>Ga0169931_10001806_pt1 | contig 35320 bp, 35 predicted proteins | sample Kivu_15m_20L_FD_129675 | JGI IMG/M metagenome (GOLD analysis project Ga0169931, IMG submission 129675) | Freshwater microbial communities from Lake Kivu, Western Province, Rwanda to study Microbial Dark Matter (Phase II) - Kivu_15m_20L... | ecosystem: Environmental > Aquatic > Freshwater > Lake...
GCATGCTCAGCCCGATCGAGTTCGAACGCCGTCACGCCGACAACAACCCCGCCCGCGATCAAGCAAGCTGACCGCGCGAAACCCGGGACACACGAGAGCCTCCACGAACCCCGGGGCGCTTCATTCACAGTGACGTACCCCTGCTTGACACCCCACTTGAAAGCAGTACTCACCATGTTCGCGAGATTGGTGATCGACTTTGGGCCGAGCGGCTTACCCGCTGGACCGCGTTCGGTGACGAGAAGTTGGTATGCCTCTGTCAGGTTCTCGGCAGTCAGGGTGCGCAACTTCTCCTCGCCGACGTACCGAGCGAGTTGCTTCGCGGAGGTGCGATAGCCCTTCGCGGTCGACTCCGCGATTTTCTTCCTTCCTGGTCGCGTTTCACACGCCGAGATCCACCTCTCGAGAAAGTCCTTGAGGGTGATGTCCCTGTCGGAAGCGGACCTGGCCGGCGGGCCGAAGTTCGGGCGAGTCGCTAGGTGTTCGGCAAGGCTCTGCTTCGCCTCCTCCTCCGACGCAAAGCCCTGCCGGCTGACCTGACGCCGCTTGCCGAGTTTCGAGTTCCCAATGGCGTCAGCCCGCCACCCCCACGTCCCGTTGCGCTCGAATACCGAGCCTCCAAGTGCGCCCTGTCTGCGTTTTCCCATGTCCGTACCAGTCGTCCGTATCGGCGACGACGGCATGACCGGACAGGGCGGCACAGGGCGGACAACCGGAGGGCTTGTGCGCGTTTCGTGCGCGTCAACCACCCGGTGAACCGCTGGTTTTCGTGCCCGGGGCGGGGTTCGAACCCGCACTCCCCGTGAGGGGAAGGGGGGTTTAAGCCCCCCGCGTCTGCCAGTTCCGCCACCCGGGCCTGGGGCCCACGCTAGGGGACGATCCCCCGGCACTCGTGCGTGAGCGCCGACGCCGACCCAGTGCCGTGGCGAGGCCCTCGGGCCAGCGGATCACCACGATGATCAGCAGCACGCCACCGATCACCACATCCCATCGGCCCGTCGAGTCCGACAGCAGGCCCATGCCGTAGAACGCCACACCCGACGCCGCCAGCAGGCCCGAGGTGAGGGCACCGCCCACGGTGGTGATGCCACCCAGATACGCCATGGTGATGGCGGTGAGCGATGCCACCACACCGAAAGACGCATCGGACACGTTGCCGAACCGGTAGGCCGTGAGGCAACCACCCAGGCCCGCCAGGAAGGCGGCCACGCCGAACACGGCGACCTTGTGGGCGGCGACGTTCACCCCGCAGGCGGTGGCCGCCCGCTCGCTCGACCGGACGGCCAACATGCGACGACCCGTCGGACTGGACCGCAGACGGGCCACGAGGAGGCACGACCCCACCAGCACCGACAGCACCAGTAGGCCGAACACGGGACGCGACGACGACGTCCCCGACACCAGACCCAGATCCCACGGACCCAACTTCGGGTTGGGAACCGGCGCCCCACCGGTGGAGGCCGAACCCACCAGATCGGGGTTCTTGAACACCAACTCGGAGATGGTCACACCGGCGGCGAAGGTGATCACCGCCAATTCGGTGCCACGGATGCGCAGTGCCGGTAGCGCGACCAACATGCCCAGCAGTGCCGCCAGTCCCGCTGCGATGAGCGGGGCGAGTGGAAACGGGATGTTCCACGAGGTGGTCAACTTCGACAGACCGAAACCCGCAACGCCGGCGAAGGCCAACTGCGCCAACGAGATCTGCCCACCGAAGCCGGTGAGCACCACGAACGACAGGGCGAACACCGCCGCGGTCATCGAGGTGAGGATCGCACCACGCCACAGGGGTCCGAACGCCACGAGAGCCATGGCGGTGACGGCCGTGGGCGCCAGCACGCCCAGCAGGGTCGGCGACATGGCCGGAACGGCGGGGAGTCGCCCCACGGTCAACTCGTTGCGGCCGGGAACACGGGCGCCGCCCAGAGCGACGGCGATGATGATCACCAGGAGCGGCACTCCCTCGCGCACCCCGGTGTCGGGCAGCCACGCCAGGTCGATCTGCACCTGGGTGAACATGGACTGCACCACGCCGATGCCCAGACCGGCCAGCACCGCCGTGGGGATGGAACGGAGGCGGGCCACCACGGCTGCACCCAGGGCCGGCACCAGGAAGCCGAAGGTGAACGTCGTCGGCGTGAGTTGCAGCATCGGGGTGGCCAGGATGGCAATGGTGCCGCTGACCGACGCAGCCACCACGAACGACCCGGCCGCGTGGCGTTCGGGCGAGAAGCCGAGCAGGACGGCAGCCTTCTCGTTCTCGGCAGCGGCTCGCACCTTGAGGCCGATCACCGTGAGCCGCGACACCAGCCACACCCCCGCCGCCACCAACAGCACCACGAGGGCAAGCCACAGACCGTCCCGGGGCACGGTGACGTCGCCATACAGCGTCACGGGTTCACGGGGCAGCAGATGAGGTGTGCGCTGGTTGCGCACATCGCCCAGACGTCGGTCCACGATGCTGAGTACGACGATCAGCACGCCGACGGCGGCGACCATGCGGGCGAGGGGCGGCGCATGGCGCAACGGGCGAAACACCAGGCGGTAGGCGAGCCATGCCACGCCCGCACCGACCATCAGTGCCGCCGGGAACGCAACGATGCCGGGCACCTCGTCTGCGAGGTGGATGCGTGGCGGCAGTCCGGGAAACGGAAGTGGTAGGTCGCCCCGGCGCAACTCGGCATAGGTGAAGGCCGTCCAGGTGGTGGTGGCACCGTGGGCGAGGTTCACCACACCCGAGCCCTGGTAGGTGATCACGAGGCCGACGGCGAGCCCGGCCACGATGGCGGCCGCACCGCTGCCCAACAGCGCGTAGAAGAGGTAGTCACTCATCTGCGCCCGCTCATCGCTGCGTCACCGGCTGCTCAGGGCAGATAGTCGAGGGCCGAGATCGACGGCAGTGCCGCCAGTTCCTTCAGACCCTCACCGGGGATGTACTCGGCCACGGGGAACTCGAACGAGCAGATCGAGGGGTAGGCGGGTGCAGCACCGCAGGCCTTCGGTGGCCCTGACGGCCAGAAGTCGACCCCCTGGGATTCGCCCATGAACGCGTACAACGCCGCAGCGGTGACCTCACCGCCGTCCTCGGCGATGAGGTGCGCGAACTTGGCCAGGGACATGACCCCGATGAGACCGAGGATGCCCAGGCCGATACCACCCGTATCGACCTCATCGGGTGCTATACCCAGCGACGGGGCGAGCATGGTGCGGATGAGTTGGTCGTTGGGCGAGTCGGTGGCCTCGCCCACCCCGGCGAAGGTCCACCCGGCGGCATCATCGCCCACCTGGTCGAGGACGCCGGCTCCGGCGCACGCCGTGGTGCTGAGCACCGGTGTGTCGATACCCAGGGTGGCCCTGCCGCGCATGGTGCCCAGACAGCCTTCACCCCCGTACAGCGAGACGAGCAGGTCGGCACCCTGAGAGTCGGCCTGACGAAGCAGGCCCTGGAACCCGGCGTCGGTCTCGTTGATGGCACCCTTCACCGACACATGCGCTACGCCGGCGGCGTCGAGGGCAGCGGTGAGCGAGGCCACCGTGCTGTTGGAACCGACGTCGTCGGCGCTGAGGATGGCCACCTTGGCGGCACCGAAGTGTTGTGCGGCGATGCCGGCCATGGCTGCGGTCACGGTCAGGTTTCCCCCGGTCACGAACAGGGCCTCGGCCTGATAGTCGGGGGGCAGGATGGGCAGGGCGCCCACCACCTGAACGCCTTCGGCGGCGTAGGTGGGATAGTGGGCGAACAGATCGAAACCGAGGACGACGAGTTCGACCCCCTTGCCCACGACCTCCTGCGCGCAGGCCTGCGAACTCTCGGGCGAACCCGCCACGATGCAGGTGACCAGTTCGACAGGGCGTCCGCCGAACCCGCCGTGCTGGTTCAGGTAGTCGACCGCCGCTTCGATACTGGTGCGGATCTCGGGCAAGTCGAGGCCGGGGACCCCTTCGGTGTTCACCAGTCCCAGACGGAACGGTTCACCCGAGGGTGCCGACAACGTGGCGAGGACCGTCGTGAACGGATCGGTGTCGGCCGGGGCGGGTGCCACCGAGTCGTCCGTCGATGGTGCGGCACTCGAGGCCGGTGACGTCGGCGCCGGACCGGACGCCGTGGTCGCAGGCGCCTGCGTGGTGGTGGCGGCGCCTTGCTCGGTGTCGCCGTTGCCCGAACCGCCGCACGCTGCCAGCACCGCCAGAGCAACCGTGATGGCGATCGGTCGACTGCCCCGATGTCGCATGTGGAACACCCCCTGTCGCCCGGCACCCCGAGCCGGCCGACAGGCGTACGTTAGCCCTGCCCGTCGTGCCGCCGGATCATGCCACGGCAGGCAGGGACCCGTACTCGAGGCCGGCACCGGTGACGGCAGCCCACAATTGAGCACGCACCCGGTCGGCTTCGGGAGGCACGAGGCCATTGGCCACCACGACGCCCTCGACCATGTCGGCCACCACCGCCCATGCCGGGCGGCCCGTGAGGCGTACCGCCACCACCGCATGCTCGTCACCACGCCGCCTGACCGTGCGATCGACCCCCACCAGTCGGGGCGGGCTGCGAAACCCGGGGGCCATCAGGCTCAGGGAACGGGCGGTGTCGGCGAGCAGGCGAGCGGTGTGGGCGAAGTGGACGGTGCTGATGGGTTCCATGACGGTCCCCATGATGGCGAAGGGGTGTGCCAGGCTTTCCCGGTGGTCGAGTTGAACCCCGCTCAACAACGGGTGATCGCCCTGCTGGGCAAAGGACCCGAGCACGCCCGGCCGGCGATCGACGAGCGCCTGGGCATCGAACTTCGGGCCGAGTTGGAGGAAGCGCTCACACCGGCGGCGCAGGTGATCCCCGAACATCAACTGCTCTTCGTGTCCAAACATGCACTGGCGGGCGTGCACCAGTGCGAAGCCCACTACCTGGCTGGCGACGGCGCATTCGAGTGGACTCCGGCCACCGCACGGGGCACTGTGGCCCACAAGGCCATCGAACTGGGCGTCCACCTGGAGGGCCAGGCGGCACCCGCCGATCTGGTCGACGAGGCGTTGGCGCGCCTGATGGACTCGACGGCTCCCGTCGCCCGGTACCTGGAGGCCATCGGCCCCTACGACCGGTCAGAACTGCGCAGCCTGGCCGTCAATCACGTGGCGCGGTTCTTCGAGTGCTTCCCCCCACTCAAGGCGGCGTGGATACCCCGCACCGAAAGCCGCATCGCCATCGACCTTGCGGGTGACCGCCTCCGCCTGTCGGGCAAGGTCGACCTCACCTTGGGGCGCCCCGGTGACAAGGTCCTCATCGACCTGAAGACCGGCTCACCCAACCCCGTCCACCGGGAGGACCTGCGCTTCTACGCATTGCTGGACACACTCACCCTGGGGGTGGCGCCCCGGAAAGTGGCCAGCTACTACCTCGACTCCGCCGAGGCGCACGCCGAGGACGTGACCGAGGGGACCTTGGTGGCCGCCGCTCGCCGAACGGCAGCCGGCGCACTGCGGCTCATCGAGTTGCGCCACCAGCACGCCCAACCAGCGAGGCGTCCCGGGGCGTCGTGCCGATGGTGCCCGATCGCCGACGACTGCGAGCCCGGCCGGTCATATCTGGCCGATGCCGATGCCGAGGCAGAGAGGAACTGACCCCACGCCCTAACTGGCGATGACCACCCAACCGCCCAGACGTAGGTGGTCCCAGATCGCCTGGGCGTCGATGGGAAGCACCCTGATGCAGCCGGCCGAGTCGCCGAAGTGCTCGAGCGTGCCCACGCTCTGGGCGGGTTGGGCCCACGTGCCGTCGCCGAAGACGGGTACCGAGTGGAACGCCACGCGGGCGCCTTCGTACTTGCCACGGGTGAAGGCGACGAAGTGGCTCATGGTCACTGGCACCCCGTCGATACTGGACCAGGCCTTCATGTCACGTGCGAAGACGCGATACCAGCCGGGATCGGGTTGGTCCTTGGCCGTCGTCACCGGCATCTCGCGCACCACCCGCATGCCCTCGCACAGCCATGCCCGTTGCACCTGCCGATCGACCACCGCCAACCGTTGCACACGAGGGCAGCGATCGGGGTCGAGCGATCCGGCGATCTCGGTCAGGCGGTTCGGGGCTACCAGCACGGGGGGCCGGGCGACGACCGCCGAGGCGGGAACCAACACGGCCAGCACGGCCAGCACGACGGACAGGGCGCCGGCAACTGCCGCCACCAGGTTCCGAGTGCGGCCGTTCACCCCGGCGATTCTACGGAACGGTGGGGGGTCATGAAGGCGACCGCCGTGGCCAGACCGGCACCCTGGCGCAGCGAAGCGATGCGGCGGCCCGGTTGAACAGCGTCGCGTGGGCCGCTCACGAGGTCCTCGTCCCACGGGGCCACGAGCGCGTCCAGGTCGGTCACGGTGAACACGAGACCCCAGCACGACGCCGGGCCCGGCGTGGCACCCGGACGCTCGACCACCTCGAGGATCACATCGCCCAGGCGGTGGAACCCCTGTCGAACGCCACCCCCGACCTCGCGCACCCGCTTCAGTGGGGCACCGAGCACCTGTTCCACCGCACCACAGGTACGGTCGAGTGAGTCCGTCATGAGCACCACGTGGTCGACGCCGAGCAGGCGATCATCGGCGAAGGGTGGTGGTGGTTCGGCCACGGCGAAGGCAATCCCGATGTCTGGGTGCGATTCCACGGAGGTGTCGAAGCCCCAGGCCACGATGCCACGCACGTCGGCCCGGGGGTCGACGGTGACCGCGACCCCATTGGCCAGGCAGTGCCAACGGCCGTCAGGGTTGGTGCTGCCGACGAGTCCGAGCGCCTGCCAACGACTGACGTCGTCGGCGACGATCAACTGCAGCAGTCGGGTCAGCCCCGCCCCATGTTCGGGCGCTTACCGTGATTGGCCTTCGAGCGACGCAGTTTCGCCTTGCGCTTCTTCGTCTTCTTCGACATAGGCGCAGGACTCTAGCGGCCACACTCGCCCGCCACTCAGGCGACGGCGGCGTCCACCTCGTCGAGTTCGATGAAGATGCACTCCCCCGGGCACACTTCCGCCGCCTCGACCACCGGTCCGACGAACTTCGGATGCACCCAGGCCAGACTGCCGGAACCACCGGGGTCGTTGAGGATGTCACCGGCCTCGGCGACATAGGCGATGCCGTCCTCCATCTGCACGAAAACGTCGGGGCAGTGGTCGACGCACAGGCCGTCGCCCGTGCACAGGTCCTGGTCGATCCACACTCGCATCGGAGGGCCACGCTACCCCTACCCTTCCGGTGTGCCCGAACTGACCCCACCCCACGCCAAGCAGGTTCCACACCGCTGGTCGCGACCCGACGGCGACGTGGAGGACCCGTGGGCGTGGTTGGCGGATCGTGACGACCCCGACACCGTGACCTACCTGGAGGCCGAGAACGCCCACACGCTGCAGTGGTTCGACGCGCACGAGGGTCTGGTCGAGGATCTCTACGGGGAGATTCGGTCCCGCGTTCGCGAGGACGACCTGTCGGCGCCCGTGCGCAAGGGGCCCTGGTGGTACGTGACGCGCACCCTGCAGGATGCCGCCTATCCGGTGCACTGCCGGGGTGCTTCGGCAGAAGCGGCCACGCAGTACGTCCTGCTCGACCAGAACCGGGAAGCACAGGGGCACGACCACTTCGACGTTGGCGCCTTCGACATCAGTCCCGACCATCGCCTGCTGGCGTGGTCGTGCGATCTCGACGGCTCCGAGCGGTATGCGCTGCGGGTGCGGGATCTGCAGCCCCACGACGGCGGCCCACCGCGCGACCTCGACGACCTGATCGAGGGCACCTCGTGGGGCGGCACGGCATGGTCGAGCGACAACACACACCTGTTCTACGTGATGCCCGATGAGGCCATGAGGCCCTTCCAGGTGTGGCGCCACCGCCTCGGTACACCGTCGGGAGACGACGTCATGGTGTGGGAGGAACCCGACGAGCGCTTCTTCGTCCACATCGAGCGCACCCGCAGCGACGCCTGGATCGTGATCACCTCGGCCAGCCATACGTCGAGCGAGGTGTGGCTGACCCCCGCCGACGACCCCTCCGGACCCCTGCGCCTGGTGCGACCCCGCACCGAGGACGTCGAGTACTCGGTGGACGACGCCGGCGACCGCTTCGTCATCGTGACCAACGACGAGGCCGTCGACTTCCGCATCATGACGGCGCCCCACGACGCGCCGGGTGTCTGGAGCGAACTGGTCGCCCATGTGCCGGGGCGCCGCATCACCGCCGCAGAGCCGTTCGCCGGGCACCTGGTGGTGCACTGGTGGCGCAACGCCCAGACCGAGGTGCTGGTTCGCTTCCCGGACGGCACCGAACGGGTGGTGCCGGGCCTGGGCGAACCCCACGACATCGAACTGGACGCCAACCCCGAATGGAACACGACCGTACTGCGGCTCCGGGTCGAGTCGTTCGTGACCCCGCCCACGGTCATCGACGAGGACGTCGCCACCGGGGTGCGAACCGTGGTGAAGGAGCAACCGACGCCCAACGTCGACCGGACGCGTTACGTCGCCCGGCGCGTCTGGGCCACGGCCCCCGACGGTGTACAGGTGCCGGTGGACCTGCTGCACACGGTCGACCACGCGCCGGACGGCACCGCGCCCTGCCTGGTGTACGGCTACGGGTCGTACGAGGCCTCGATGGCACCGTGGTTCTCGGTGGCCCGGCTGTCGCTCGTCGACCGCGGCTGGGTGTGGGCTGTCGCCCATCCCCGCGGGGGCGGGGAACTGGGTCGCCAGTGGTACCTGGACGGCAAACTGCTGGCCAAGCGCACCACCTTCACCGACGTGCTCGCCGTGGCCGATCATCTGGCGAACCAGGGCGAGGCGGCGGGGGATCGCCTGGCGGTGCGCGGTGGCAGCGCCGGAGGTCTGCTGGTGGGGGCCTGCCTGACCATGCGGCCCGACCGGTGGCGCGCCGCCGTGGCGGAGGTGCCCTTCGTCGACGTGGTGAACACCATGAGCGACCCCACCCTGCCCCTCACGGTCACCGAATGGGAGGAATGGGGCGATCCGCGCACCGAACCCTTCGCCAGTTACATCGCCGGTTACTCCCCGTACGACACCACGACCGCCGAGATGGCTCCGCACTGTCCGGCACTGTTCGTGACGGCGGGTCTGAACGACCCCCGAGTGTCGTACCACGAGCCCGCCAAGTGGGTGGCGCGGTTGCGGGCTCTGGGTGCAGGAGTGGCGTCGGACCGGCCCCTGCTGCTGCGCACCGAGATGGGTGCGGGGCACGGCGGGCCCACGGGTCGTTACGACCGGTGGCGCGACGAGGCCCGGTTGCTGGCGTTTCTGCTGATCACCACCGGCCCGTGAGCCACGACGCCGTCAGGCGAGTGCTGCCACCATGGCCAACACGATCAGCGCCGCGTTGCGCGCCACGTGCCAGGCGCCCAGTGGGGTGGCCGACCATCCCCCGAAACAGGCGCACGGCGGGCGCTCACCCTCGGTGAGGCGCACCAGGATGAGCGAGGTGAAGGCCACGAGGACGAGCGCAGCGACGGACCCCACCACACTGCGGGCGATCTGGCTCACGAGGAGCGCACCGAGAACGACCTCGGCCACGGGCACTCCACGCGCCACCCAGGCAGGAACCCTGAGGCCGCCGGCCTGCTGAATCCAGACTTCGCGCCGCACCAACTTCGACCACCCGGCGGCCACGAAGACCACACCGACGGCAACTGCGGCGACGGCAGCGACAGGGATCACCGTGTGCTCGGGCTCACGAGGAGGCGTGGGCCCCCGACACCTTGCCCCGATAGAAGGTCATGGCGTCGCGCGATTCGCCACCTTCGACATCGGCGTGGTGCAAGGTCTCGACGGCACCGACGACGAACCAGTGGTCTCCCACCCGCGTGACGCTGCCGATGCGGCAGTCGATCCACGCCACGACCCCCGGCAGCACCGGAGATCCCGTCGGTGCGGCCGTCCACGCAACACCCTCGAAACGGCCATCGCTGTCGGGGGCCGGTTCCTTGGCGAAGCGCCAGCACAACTCGTCCTGACCTTCGGCGAGCACGTTCACGCAGAACGCTCCCCCGGCCTCCATTCGCGGCCACGACGCCGAGGAGACACCGGGGAAGAAGCCCACCAGGGGCGGGTCGAGCGAGATCGACGAGAACGAACCGATGGTCAGGCCCAGGGGGCGTCCCTGGGCGTCGCAGCCCGTGACCACGGTGACGGGGGTGGGAACGTGGCCGAGCACCTTGCGGAACTGGGCGCTGTCGAACGAAGACACGATGTGACCCTAGCGATTCGCCGTACTCAGGCCGTGCGCCCGACCCCGACGCGCTGACGGGCCGCTCCCACCTCGAGCGAGAGCCCCTGGGAGGCGGCGACGACATCGACACCGCGGGCGGCCCCTGCGGCCCGAAGTCGCTCGACCTGGCAGTCGAGTTCGTCGTCACTTCGGCGGGGATCGAAGTGGAACAGCACGAGCTGTCGTGCCCCGACCTCGGCGGCCACCCACAGAGCGTGCTCGGCGGTGCAGTGGCCCCAGGTCGCACGCTCCGCGAATTCGGCGGGCGTGAACTGGGCGTCGTGGATCAGCACGTCGACACCCTCGGCCAACTGGCGCGCCCCGTCGGTGATGGCATGGGAGCCGTCGTAGGGCTGCTGATGATCGCTGAGGTAGGCGACGGACCGACCGCCCAGCGCCACCCGGAAACCGAGGGTGGGACCATTGTGGGGAATGAAGCGCGAGCGAACCCGCCAGCCCTCGATCTCGAGGTCGTCGTCGCCGAGATCGTGGAACTGGATCGTCGCCGGCAGTTGCGCCAGGTCGACGGGGAACATCGGCGGCGTGATGATGTCGGCGAACACCTCGCCCACCGTGCGCCCGTCATCCTGGCGGGGGCCGAACACGTCGAAGCGGGCGCCCCTCGTCAGCATCGGCTGGAAGAACGGCAGGCCCTGCACGTGGTCCCAGTGGAAATGCGACACCAGAGCGATGCCCCGGAACGGTTCACCCGGCGCCGTGCCATCGCCGAAGTAGCGCAGGCCCGTACCCAGATCGAACACGATGGGCACCTGCCCGGGCGCCTGCAGCGACACGCATGACGTGTTGCCTCCGTACCGTTCGGTTTCCTGGCCGTGGCACGGGGTCGAGCCGCGCACGCCGTGAAAGCTCAATCGCATGGCGACGTCACCCCCTCATCGCAGATGGGTGCGAGCGTAAACCCCCTGCACAGAACTGCTCAATGGGGTCGTACGTGACCTGTGTCGCACGGTGGCACCGGGGCGATTAGGTTGCCTCCGTGGACGTCCAGACCGTGATCGCAGGCGATGTCGAGTTGGCACTGCTGCGCGCCGGCGACGAAGGGCCGCTGGCGTTGTGCCTGCACGGCTTCCCCGACGCCGCCACCACCTGGCGCCACATGCTTCCCGTGCTGGCGAACGCCGGCTACCGGGCGGTGGCGCCCTACCTGCGCGGCTACGCCCCCAGCGGTGTCCCCACCGAGGGACGTTTCCAGAGTGGCGCCATGGTGTCCGATGCGCTGGCACTGCACGATCTGCTCGGCGGTGACGGGGATGCCGTGGTGATCGGCCACGACTGGGGAGCCACGGTGGCCTGTGGGGCGGCGGTCGCCGCACCCGAGCGATGGGCGAGGGTGGTGACCATGGCCGTGCCGCCGGGACCCGCCATGGCGACGGCACTGGTGAGCGATCTGGACCAGATCAAGCGCAGTTGGTACATGTTCTTCTTTCAGCATGCCCTGGCGGATCTGGTGGTGCCATCGGGTGACCTGGCGTTCATCGACGCCCTGTGGCGGGACTGGTCACCGGGCTATGACGGCGCCGTCGATCTGGAACTGGTGAAGCCCTCCCTGCGGGACCCCGCCAACCTCGCCGCCGCCCTGGGCACCTACCGGTGCGCCCTGGGAACGCTGCCCAACCACCCCGAACTGGACCCACTGCAGGCGGCGACCAGCCAGTACCCCACCCAACCGACACGACACCTGCACGGTGCCACCGACGGCTGCATCGGACTGTCGGTCGTGCAGGCGTCCCAGGCGATGGCACCGAGTTCGGTGCGCTACCACACGGTGGGCGACGCCGGTCACTTCCTGCACCTCGAACGACCCGATGTCGTGCACGACCTGGTGCTCGACGCACTACGCGGAGAACCCACATGACGACGACAGCACCCTCCCTGCCCGACGGCATCGTGGTGGTGGTGAAGCGCGACTGTCCCACCTGCACGCTGATCGAGCCCGTCCTCGCCCACCTGTCGGGCGGACACACCCCTCTGACCGTGATCACGCAGGACGATCCGGCGTTTCCCGATCTGGGGGCGGCGGCGCGACCGACGGCACGGGTGCTGCACGACGCCGACCTGGCGTGGTCGTGGCATCACGGCATCGAGACCGTCCCCACCGTGATCACCGTGGCGAACGGGGCCGAGACCGACCGCGCCGTCGGTTGGTCGCGCCCCGAGTGGGAGCGACTGCTCGGAGTGGCGCCACTGGGTGACGGACTGCCGCAGTGGCGTCCCGGCTGCGGATCGCTGTCGGTGGACCCCGACCGCGTGGATGCCCTGCGCGCCCGCTTCGAGGGTGGTCGCCTGCGCTCGCGCCGTATCGAACTGGCGGCATTGGAGGACGAGTTCGAGGCGCTGTTCGACCGCGGTCTGACCGACGGACTGCCGGTGGTGCCGCCCACCGAGGCACGGGTGCTCGCCATGCTGGAGGGCACCTCACTCGCACCCGATCACGTGGTGGCGGTCACCCCGCCCGATCTGGTGCCCTGCACGGTGGAGAAGATCGCCATCAACGCCGTGATGGCCGGATGCCGTCCCGAGTACCTGCCCTGGGTGATCGCCGCCGTCGAGGCGGTGTGCACCGACGAGTTCAACATTCACGGCGTGCTGGCCACCACCATGCCCGTGGGGCCGGTGATCATCTGCAGTGGCCCCGGCACGCGGGCGATCGGCATGAACTCGGGTGGCAACGCACTGGGGCAGGGCAACCGGGCCAACCTGACCATCGGTCGTGCCGTGCAGTTGGTCATCCGCAACGTGGGCGGCGGCCGGCCGGGAGAGATCGACCGCGCCACGCACGGCAATCCGGGCAAGATCTCGTTCTGTTTCGCCGAGGACACCCAAGGGTCGCCATGGACGTCGCTCGCCCAGTGGCGCGGCCTGCCCGCCGATGCGAACGCCCTGACGGTGTTCGCCGGCGAAGGCCCTCGCTGCGTGGTCGACCAGTTGGCCCGTGACCCCGATGCACTGGCCACGTCGCTGGCGGTGGGACTGCGTTCGGTCCATCATCCGAAACTGCCCCTGGCCTTCGATGCCGTCATGGTGGTGGGGCCCGAACATGCCCGCGTGTTCGCCGAGGCGGGCTGGGATCGCGACCGGGTACTGGGTGAACTGCACGCCCGCCTGCAGATGCCGGGGTCCGAGATCATTCGCGGTGCGGGGGGAATGGCCGAGGGCATCCCGACCCACCTCGTCGACATCACACTGCCCAAGTTCCGTCCCGAGGGCATCCTGCTCGTGCACGCAGGCGGCGGTGCTGGGCTGTTTTCTGCCATCATCGGAGGTTGGGCCAACGGTGCCGTTGGCAGCCAACCCGTCACCCGGGAGGTCACGCCATGAGTCGATACGTCCTCGACCCCACGAGCGAGGTGCGCGCCGCCGCCGTCAGCATGCAACCGCGTCCGGGCACACTGGCCGGTAAGCACGTCGGACTGCTCGACATCTCCAAGGCCCGTGGCGACGTGTTCCTCGACCGACTCGCCGAACGGCTGACGGAAGTGGGCGCCGTGGTGCACCGATACCGCAAGCCGACCTTCACCAAGCCGGCACCGGTGGACCTGCGACACGAGATCGCCACGCAGTGCGAGGTGGTCATCGAAGCACTGGCCGATTGAGGCAGTTGCACGTCGTGCAGTGTGCACGACATCGTGGATCTGGAGCGCCGGGGTCTGCCGGGGGTGTTCGTGGCCTCGGCCGAGTTCGTCACCGCCGCCGACTCGCAGTCACGGTCCCTGGGCATGCCCGATGTGGCGAGAGTGTTCACGCCCCATCCCATCCAGGACCGCACCGACGACGAGATGCGGGCCTACGCCGATCAGGCCTTCGAGGCCGTGTTGAACGCCGTCACGGCGGGCTGAGCCGGCCGCCCGAGCGGGCCACCAGTCCTTCGGCCACCAGGGCGTCGACCAGTCGCGCCGCCTGCTCGGGTGAGCGGTGCATGATGTGCGCCGCCTCGTCCTCCGGTACCCCAGCGACGAGGACGGCCGCCAACAGGCGACCACGCGCCTGACGATCACTCCCCTCGAAGGGGGGCTGACGTGTGCTCACACCCGCCGTACCGACCGCCGGGTCGGGTTCGGGTCGGCCCCCCAGGTGCCAACGACACGACGGGGCCAGCGGGCAGTGTGCGCAGTCGGGCCGGGGGCGGCACACCAGGGCGCCCACTTCCATGAGCGACTGGTTCCACGCCCACACGGCACCGTCGGGCGACCAACAGTCGGCCACTTCCTGTGCCCGCCGCGCCGTCAGGCGCATGCCCGTCACCCGGGCCATCACGCGGGCCACGTTGGTGTCGACGACTGCAGACGGCAACTCGAACGCGAACGCCCGCACGGCCCGGGCCGTGTAGGCCCCTACCCCTGGCAGTGCCATGAGGTCGTCCACGCCACAGGGCACCCGGCCGTCGTGCTGCTCGACCACCACACCGGCCAGGGCATGCAGCCGCTGGGCGCGGCGCGGGTAACCAAGGCCCTGCCACAGGGCCAACAGCTCGCCCAGTGGCGCCTGAGCGCAGGCCGCCGGGGTCGGGTACCGGCCCATGAACCGCCCATAGCGCTCGACGACCCGATCCACCTGGGTCTGCTGCAACATGAACTCGCTGACCAGTACCGCCCACGGGTCGCGGGTGGCACGCCAGGGCAGTGGGCGGAGCGTGGCCCGGCCCCACGCCAGCAGGGCGGCCGTACCGGTGTCGCTCAGGCGTTCCAGGCCTGGTCCACGTCGTAGGGACGACGCCGGTCGGGGGCCGAGTCACGCTTCCACACCATGACGCGGCGCCGGAAGTAACAGACCTCCTTGCCGTCCTGGTTGAAGCCCTTCGTCTCCACCGTGACGATGCCGCGATCGGGTCGGCTCGACGACTCCTTCACCTCGAGTACCCGCGTCTCGGCGTGAATCGTGTCGCCGTGGAAGGTCGGATGCTTGTGCTGGAGCGTCTCGATCTCGAGGTTGGCGATGGCGGCCCCACTGACATCGGGCACGCTCATGCCGAGCACCAGCGAGTACACCAGGTTGCCCACGACCACGTTGCGGCCCTGCACGCTCTCGGCGGCGAACCAGTCGTTGGTGTGCAACGGGTGGTGGTTCATGGTGATCATGCAGAACAGATGGTCGTCGTACTCGGTGATCGTCTTGCCGGGCCAGTGCCGGTACACGTCGCCGACCACGAAGTCTTCGAGGTGTCGGCCAAAGGGGCGTTCGTGAGCGGTCATGGCGGGGCAACCTACTGCGGCGGGTCGTTCGACTCCTGATCAGGGAGCCCGGGCCGCACGTGGCCGCCGGTACGGTCCTTGGCGCTGAAGCGTTCCGAGAAGTCGAGCAGGCTCTCCTTGCGCCCGGCCTGTTGCTCGACCACCGTCTGCAACGGCTCGAGGCGGCCGCGACGGTCGACGGAGAACGGCCCCACACGCAGGCTGAGGTAGGCCAACGCCCCCAGCATGATGGGCAGCCAGAACTGGGCGATGCGATAACTGACGACACCGAGGGTGGCCTCGCTGCGCGTCAGGCCGAAACCCACCAGCGTCGGGATGTACACCCACTCGACGATGCCCAGGCCGCCCGGCGTGATGGGTATCGCCGCCATCACGTTGGCCAGACCGAACGCCACGATCAGGCCGTCCACGGACAGGTCGCCGCCGAAGGCCCGCAGGAACACCCACAGTGCGGCGGCGTCCAGCAACCAGTAGGCGCCTGCCCACATGATCAGGCTTCGGAGCATCTGGCGATCGGCCGCCAGTTCGCCCAGACGCGTGGCCAGGTGCCGCAGGACCCGTGCCGACTTGTCCTCGTTGAGGCGCATCTTGCGCGCGATCCAGCGCACCACCCGTTCCGAGCGCCCCTGGCCGTCCATGATGCCCAGCACCAGGGTGCCGGCGACGACCATCAACAGGATGCCCACCAGGGCGGCCGCCCCGTACAGCGCGTTCACACCCCGCAGCGGCACCGAGATGACCAGGCCCGACCACAGCAGCATGTTCAACACCACCGCCGAGCCGATACCGGCGGTCGCCACGGCGAAGCCCGCATCGGGCCCGGGGACGCCCGACACGGTCATGAGCCGGTAGCCGAGCGCCGAACCGGCGGCCGAACCGCCCGGAACCACGTTGGACAGGGCGCGGGTCGCCAGTTGAATGCGGTAGAGACGGCCGAGCGACAGCCCGTCACCAGCCGTTCCCAGCACCACCCGCATGAGCGGGGCATAGCAGAACAGCGCCCCCATCTCGAGGGCCAACCCGAGCAGCAGCAGGGTCGGATCGACATCGCGCAGATCGCGGGCGGCGCGCGAAAAGCCGGGGATGAGCGGCAGGACGAAGAACCACAGCACGATGAGGAAGGCCGTGACCTTGACGGCCGGCATCCACGGCCGACGTCCCTCAGCCATGACGCTCGCCTCCCCCTGAGGGCAGCACGGCGATGAGGTCGGCCATCACACCCATCAATGCCTCACGCATGGCCGCCGGCCACTGGCCCAGGTGCACCACGGTGGCCCGGCGCGACGGCAGCACGATCACCAACTGCCCGTCGTAGCCCTGCGCCACGATCGCATCGGGGAACGCCGGCCACAACCACCAGTGCGCACCGTAGCCCAGCCCACTGTCGGGGTCGATCGAGCCGGGTCGCCGGGCGTGGTCCACCCACCCCTCGGGCAGCACACGCTGCCCGCCCGCCACACCGTCGTGGCGGTACAACTCGCCGAACCGGGCGAAGTCCCGGGCGCCGGCATGCACATAGGACGAGCCCACCCAGGTGCCGGCGGGGTCGAAGGTGGCCTGGGCGGTGGTCACGCCCAGCGGGGTGAACAGACGCTCGTGCAGCCAGTCGGCCATGGTGTCCTGTCCACCGCCGACCGCGTCACCCAGGATGCGGGCCACGATGTTGGTGGTACCCGAGGAATAGTTCCACACCGTTCCCGGAACGTGGTCGAGGGGCAGGGCAGCGGCATACCCGGCGTGATCGCCGGCCCCGTCGCCGAACAGCATGTCCAGGCAGTGTGAGGTGGCGTCGTCGACGTAGTCCTCGACGAAACGCAACCCCGACCGCATCTCCAGCAGGTGCTGAAGGGTGATCGACGCCTTGGCAGACCCTTGCCAGGCCGGTACCGGAGCCGGGGCGGCCACCTCGAGCAGGCCGTCGCCCACGGCGATGCCCACGGCCGCGTGCACCAGGCTCTTGGCCACGCTCCACGAGATCAGCGGTGTCTCGGATGTGACCGGACCCCCCGGTCCGAACAGGGTGTCGGGACGCTCCCCGTAGCCCTCGGCCACCACCTCACCGTCGCACATGACCACCACGGCCAGCGTGCGCCCACGTTCGCGCCGACCCGGCAGGGGGGCGCCCGTCACCAGGAGGTCGATGATCTGCTGCGCGTCGTCGAGACCGGACATCGTCCGCCGACCGTACCCGCGATCACACCTCGGCGTTGGTACGCCGGGGCACCACCACCACGGTGCCGTCACTGTCGTGGTGCACCCGCACCGATACGCCGTAGAACTCGCTCAGGGTCTCGGCGCGCAGCACGTGGCGCGCCGGACCGCTGGCCACACACGCCCCGCGGTACAGCAGTGCCAGTCGGTCGGCGTACAGCCCGGCCAGCGTCAGATCGTGCATGGCCGACACCACGGTCAGTCGGCGTTCGCGGCGAAGGCGGTCCACCAGTTCGAGCGCCTGCTGCTGATGGCCCAGGTCGAGGGCGCTCGTGGGCTCGTCGAGCAGCAGCACCGGCGCCTGCTGGGCAACCGCCCGGGCGATCACCAGGCGCTGGCGCTCACCACCCGACAACTCGACCAGTGGTCGCTGCGCCATGGTCTCGAGGTCCAGGTCGACCAGTGCCTCGTGTGCGATCTGCCGATCGCGTCGCGCCTCGTGACCGAAATGCCCGATGTAGGGGGTGCGCCCGAGCAGCACGTACTCGGCGACGGACATGTCGTCGGGCATCACCGGCACCTGGGGAACGTGTGCCACCAGCTGTGCCCGAGGCCGGGCCCGCAACGACCGCAGCGACGTCCCGTCGGCGCGCACGTCGCCGGCATGGGCCACCTGGGCCAGCACCGTGCGCAACAGCGTCGATTTGCCCGCACCGTTGGGACCGATGAGGCACAACCACTCGCCCGAGGCCACCTCGTCGGTGAAGTCGTGCACGGCCACCCGTTGCCCGTAGCGAACGCTCACGTGGTCGAAGGCCAGGCTGGTCACGACGCCACCGCCCGCCGCCGCAGCAGCACCAGAAAGAACGGCGCACCGAAGAAGGCCGTGACCACCCCGATCGGCGTCTCCGCCGGATCGGTGAGCACCCGTCCGGGGATGTCGACCAGGATCAGGAACGCCGCCCCGAACAGCACGCTGGCAGGTAGGACCAGACGGTAACTGGTACCCGCCATGAGCCGCACGGCGTGGGGAACGATGATGCCCACGAAGCCGATGAGACCGCTGACGGCCACCACCGCAGCGGTGCCCAGCGTGGCGGCCAGCACCACCACCAGGCGGATGCGCTCCACGTGGGCGCCCAGGGCCTGGGCCTCGGCCTCTCCCACCCTCATCACGTCGAGCAGTCGCCGGTGCAACACCAGAGCCGTCACCGACAGCACGACGTAGGGCAGCACGAGGCGCACATCGTCCCACGTCGCAGCACTGAGGCGCCCCAGGATCCAGCTGTACACCTGACGGATCACGTCGTTGTGGCGCTGCAGCACGAAGGCCTGCACCGCCGTGGCCAGCGACGTCACCGCCACCCCGGCCAGGACCAGGGTGGTGGACGAACGCCCCGCTCCGAACGCCGCCCCCATGAGGTAGGTGAGCGTCACCGCCACCAGACCACCGACGAAGGCAGCCAGTGGCAACGGGTCCACCCACCAGGTGCTGGTGGATGCCCGGCCGGCAGCGAACACCACCGTGGCCCCCAGACCGGCACCAGCGGCCACACCCAGCAGATAGGGGTCGACCAACGGATTGCGGAACACCCCCTGGTACGAGGCCCCAGCCACCGACAGCGTGGCGCCCACCAAACCGGCGAGGACCACGCGCGGCATGCGGATCTCCCACACGATGGCCCACTGACGCTCGGTGACACCGCTGTCGACCGCGACCAGTGGCAGACGGTCGATCAGTTCCAGAAGGACCCGCCACCACGGCGGACCGGCGGGCCCCACCGTCACTCCGGCCACGAAGGCCATCAGCACCGCGCCCGCGCCGACGATCAGCCACACCGTGCGACGGCGGGCCTGCGGATCGACAGCGTCGAATGCGGTGGCGGCGGTCATCAGCCGGCGCTCACTCCGCTGGCGTCCACTGCAGCGGCGATCGACTCGACGAAGTCGACCAGTCGTGGACCCCAGCGCGAGACCACGTCATCGTTGAGGGCCACGACTCGGGCGTTGGTGACGGCCTTCAGGTTCTCCCATCCCGGACGAGCCGCCACCGACTCGGGTGTCGTGGAGCAGTACACCGTGCAAGCGAGGAAGATGACGTCGGGATCGGACTCCACGATGAACTCGGCCGACAACTGCGGATAGTCGCCCTCCACCCCGCCGACCTCGGTGATATTGGTGAGGCCGAACAGCGAGTACACCGAGCCCACGAAGCTGGTCGACGACACGCTGTAGAACGTGTCATCGAGCTCGTGGTAGTAGGTGAGACCTGCGGCGTTGTCGGGCACCGACGCCACGGCAGCATCGATGCGCGCCTTCATGTCGTCGACCACGATCTGCGCCTCGTCGGACCTGCCCACCTGCTCGCCCAACTCCACGATCTGGGCGTACACCCCGTCCAGCGTGGTGGGGGCATCCCCCGACCACACCGGAATGTCGATGGCTGCCAACTGTTCGGTGAGACCGGTGAAATCCCCGCCGATCACCACCAGGTCGGGGTCGTACTCGGCAATGGCTTCGACATTCGGTTCGTAGCCCGACAAGGCCGATTTCACCGCTTCGGCCTCGGGTGGGTAGTTCGAGTAGTCGTCGACCGCCACCACCAGGTCGCCGGCGCCGATGGCGAACAGCACCTCGGTATGCGTGGGAGACAGCGACACGATGCGCAGAGCATCGGCGGGTGCCTGTGTGGTCGCGGGTGCCGTGGTCCCCGGTGCAGTCGTGGTCGGCGTGGCGTCGTCGTCGCCACAGGCCACCAGGGCCGTGGTCAGTGCGAGAGCAGCAAACATGCGGCTCGACGTCTTCATGGGAAGCCTCCGTGTGGTGCGGAGGACAAAGATGGAGCCTCGGGACCGGGGTCCCGGTGCGATCCGCCCTTGCCTCGAGGGTTGGTCATCGCGCCCGAGCCAGGCGACCGGACTCATCCCCTCGAGGGGGCTTCACCGTTGCGGGACAGTGCCGGGCTCTCACCGGACTTCGCTGGACATCGAACATGGGCACCATAGCGCACGGTCCCTACACTCCCAAGGCCATGGACGAGACCCCTCCCACCAGTGATCCACGGCCCGACGAACTGCGAACGGCCCCGTCGCTGGTGGTGCTGAACACCGGCCACGGCAAGGGCAAGAGCACCGCCGCCTTCGGCACCATGCTGCGCAGCCTGGCCCAGGGGTGGCGAGTGGCCGTCGTGCAGTTCATCAAGAGCGGCGACTGGAAGGTGGGCGAGCAGAGCCTGGGCGTGCAACTGGGGGTTCACTGGCTGGAGACCGGACGAGGGTTCACCTGGGATTCCGCCAACCTGGAGCACGACCGGGCGGTGGCCTGGGACGGCTGGCAACAGGCCGCCACGCTCATCGCCGCCGGCGAGCACCGCCTGGTGATCCTCGACGAACTGACCTACCTGATCACGTGGGGCTGGCTGGAGGTCGAGCCGGTGGTCGACGCCCTTCGCAAGCGGCCCGATCACGTGAACGTGATCATCACCGGACGTGATGCGCATCCCGCCTTGATCGAACTTGCCGACACGGTCACCGAGATGCGACCCGTGAAGCACGCCTACGACCGCGGCATCGCCGCCAAGCGGGGTATCGATTACTGATGCTGACGATGGTGCTGGGCGGTGCCCGCAGCGGTAAGAGCACCTTTGCCGTGGAGGCGGCCCGACGCTCGAACGCCCCGGTCACCTTCGTGGCGACGGCGGAACCGTTCGACGACGATCTCACGCGGCGTATCGCTCGGCACCGCTCGGAACGCCCCGACTGGCCCACGATCGAGGAGCCACTGCGGCTCGCCGACACGGTCGATGCCGTGGCCACTGAGGCGTTCGTCATTGTCGACTGCCTGACGGTGTGGGTGGGCAATCTCTTTCACCACCTCCCCGACGCCGTCGAACGAGCAAAGCACTACGACAGCCTCGAGCGCGTCCTGGTGCGCCGTCGCAGCGACCTCCAGTTGATGGTGGTGAGCAACGAGGTGGGCCTCGGCCTGCATCCCGACACGGCACTGGGCCGCGAGTACCGCGATGAACTGGGACGCCTGAACCAACGCCTGTGCGTCGCGGCCGATCGGTCGCTGTTCCTGGTGGCTGGCCGGGCCCTGGCGTTGAGCGACCCGTGGGAGGTGTGGCCATGAGTTGGTTGAGCGACGCACTGACGTCACTTCCGGATGGAAACGAAGCGGCCGCCCAGTCGGTGCGGGGCCGCGCCGAGGAAGTGCTTCGGCCCCTGGGCGCACTGGCGCGACTGGACGATCTGGCGGTGCACCTGGCCCGCTGGCAGGGCACCACCGCACCGACCGTCACCCGGCCAGCCGCCCTGATCTTCGCTGCCGATCACGGTGTGGCCCGCGACAGTGCGGTCAGCGCCTACCCGGTGGAAGTGACCGCCGCCATGCTGGAGGCGTTCCGCGCGCAGCGTTCCACCATCAACGCCTTCGCCCGAGTCGTAGGCGCACAGGTGCACGCTGTCGATGTGGGGGTGGGTCGTCCCACCGCTGACATCCGCACGGCATCGGCCATGGACCACGAGCGTTTCGCGGCGTGCGTGAAGGCCGGCCGTTCTGCAGTAGAGGCCCTCGATGCCGACGTGCTGGTGCTGGGAGAGATGGGAATCGGCAACACCACCGTCGCCGCCGCCGTGTCGGCATCGCTGTTCCGTGACCTACCACCTTCGGCCTGGGTGGGGCGCGGCACCGGGGTGGATGACGACGGCCTGGCACGCAAGGTGGACGCCGTCACGATCGCCGTCGCACGCATCTCGTCAGTCACCGATCCACTGGACGTGTTGCGAGAAGTGGGCGGGGCAGAACTGGTGGCCATGGCTGCAGCCATCGTGGCGGCCAGGCGCCGACATCTTCCTGTAGTGCTCGACGGGTTCGTGGTCACGGCGGCAGCTGCGGTGTTGTGGGTCGTGCGCCCCGATGCGCTCGATCACTGTGTCGTGGCCCACTGTTCGGCAGAAGGTGGCCACCGGAAGTTGCTGGAACGACTGGGACGGCAACCACTGCTCGACCTCGGTCTGCGCCTGGGTGAGGGATCGGGGGCCATGGCGGTGGTACCACTGCTGGCCATGGCTTGTGCTGGCGTCACCGAGGTGCCGACCTTTGGGGAGTGGTTCGGCTGAGTCTGCTCGCCGCGCTGCAGTTCCTCACCCGGATCCCCATCCGGCTGCGTCGCGCGCCCGACCTCACGAAGATCCCGACCTGGTTCCCCGTGGCGGGTGCGGTGATCGGCGTCATGGTGGGCGGAGTGGGTGCTGCCGCCTGGCACCTCACCACACCGTTGGTGGCGGGGGCGGTCGCCGTGGGTGCGGGGCTGCTGATCACCGGGGCGTTCCACGAGGACGGTCTGGGCGATGTGGCCGACGGGTTCGGGGGCGGCCACACCGTGGAGCGCCGTCTGGAGATCATGAAGGACTCGCGCCACGGCACCTATGGGGTGGCGGCCATGACCGCCTCGATCGTGGTGCGGGTGGCAGCGCTGGGATCCATGCCGGGGCCATTGGCCCTGTTCGCCTCGGCCGTGGCCGCCCACGTGCTGGCCCGCATGGCCGCCGTGGTGCTCATGGCCGCTGCACCCCTCGCTCAGCATCAGGGGCTGGGAGTGGACTACGGCCAGTCGACCTCATGGCGTTCGGCCACCGCGGCCACCGCCGGTGGAGCGGCCCTGGCGACCTGCGCCGTGGGTTGGTGGGTGGTGCCCTTGACAGCGGCAGCTGTCGCAGGCGCCGCAGCTACCGGGGTGTTGGCCCGTCGCAAGATCGGCGGTATCTCGGGCGATGTGCTGGGTGCCGCCGAACAGGTGGCCGAGTGCCTGGTGTTGGTGGTGGCGGTAGGACTGGCGGTGCGTCACCCCGTGTGGTGAGCAGCCATGGCCATCACGATGCGCTCCAGCAGTGCAGCCGAGGTAGCGAAGTTCAGCCGCACGAAGCCAACGCCACCCGGGCCGAAATCGGTACCTGGCGACAGGTCCACGGCGTCCAGACCCGGGGGCGGGTGGCGCCAACGTTCGCTGGGATCGGCACCCCACCCGAGGGCCCGGGCGTCCAACCACGCCAGATAGGTGGCCTCGGGCAGCGCAGTGCGCACCATCGGAAGATGCTCTGTCAGCAGGTCGGCCAGCAGATGCCGTTGCCGGTCGAGATGGGCCACGACCTCGTCGAGCCACGTCGCAGCACCGGCCTCGGTCCACGCCGCCGTGGCGGCCACGGCTCCCGCCAGGTTCACGGCACCCAGCAGGTGGTTGGGCAGTGCCCGCAGACGCTCGCGTACCCGTGCCGGCCCCACATGGGCGATTGCGTAGCGCAGTCCGGCCAGGTTGAACGCCTTCGACGGACTGTGCAGCGTGATCGTGCGGGCCGCCACCTCTGGCCCCAACGATGCGATGGGCACGTGTCGGCGTTGGCCGTACGTCAGGTCGGCGTGGATCTCGTCGGACACGATCAGCAGATCGTGTCGCTCGGCCAGGTCGGCCAGTCGGCGCAGTTCCTCCACCGGGAACACGCGGCCCGTCGGGTTGTGCGGATGGCACAGCAACAGCACCCGGGCCGGGGTCTCGGCCAGTCGGCACTCCAACTCGTCGAGGTCGAAGGTCCACGCCCCGGGTTCGATCCACCGGGCGGGCAGGTCGATGCGCCGGGCGCCCACGGCCTCGATAGCCGCCAGCATCGGCGGGTACGCCGGGGTGTGCACGACGACCCCATCCCCGGGTTGCGTGCACAGCCACAGCGACATCTGGATGCCCTGCACCACATCGCACAACTCCACCAGATCGTGCGGGTCGTCGATCGACCACCCCCAGCGCTGCGAGGCCCAGGCCACGAAGGCGTCACGCGCCGGGCTGCCGGAATGAGCCGCCGCCCACTGCGGATAGCCCACGTCGCCCCGGCCGATCAGTTCGTGCAGACGCTGGCGGATGATGCCGGCCGGCGGTATGTCCATGTCGGCCACCCAGGCCGCCAGAGCCCCCGGGGTGCGGTGCCATTTGACCCCGCGACGACGTTCGGCCACGCGAGCGACGTCGTCGTCGCCGGCCCCGATCCCGTCGAAGGGTGAGATCACGCGGTGACCTAGGCGCCGCCCACCAGTGCGGCGAACCGGTTGATGCCCTCCACGATGTCGTCGTCGCCCAGGGCGAACGACAGTCGCACATACCCGGGCGTGCCGAAGGCTTCGCCCGGTACGAAGGCCACCTTGGCCTGCGACAGCACGAGGTCGGCCAACTCGAGCGACGTCGCCACACGGTGCCCGCCCAGGTCGCGACCCAACAAACCCTTGACGTTCGGATAGCAGTAGAAGGCCCCCTGCGGCTCCAGACAGGTGACGCCGGGAATGGCCGACAACATGCGGTGCATGGTGCGGCCCCGCCGCTCGAAGGCGTCGCGCATCATGGCCACCGCCGAGAGGTCGCCGGCCACCGCCGCCAGCGCAGCCCGCTGCGCCACGTTCGACACGTTCGAGGTGGCGTGACTCTGGAAGTTGATGGCCGCCTTCATGACGTCGTCGGGCCCGATCATCCAGCCCACGCGCCAACCGGTCATGGCGTAGGTCTTGGCCACACCGTTCACGATGACGCACTGATCGGCCAGATCGGGCACCAGGGTGGGCATGGAGGTGAAGCGGTGCGGGCCGAAGGTGAGGTGCTCGTAGATCTCGTCGGTGATCACCCACACTCCGCGCTCGACTGCCCATCGGCCGATGGCCTCCACCTCCTCGGGCGGGTACACCGCACCGGAGGGGTTGTCGGGTGAGACGAACAGCAGCACCTTGGTGCGAGGCGTCAGTGCGGCCTCCAACTGCTCGACCGTGACGCGGAATCCGGTCTCCTCGGTCGTGTCGATGACGACGGGCACACCTCCCGCCAAGGTGACGGCTTCGGGATAGGTGGTCCAGTACGGGGCGGGGCAGATCACCTCGTCACCCGGATCGCACAGCGCCGCGAAGGCCGTGAACACGGCGTGCTTGCCGCCATTGGTCACCAGCACCTGGTTGGCGCTGCACGAGAAACCACTGTCGCGCAGGGTCTTGGCGGCGATGGCCTCGCGTAGTTCCGGCAGGCCGGCTGCCGGCGTGTACCGGTGGTTCTTGGGGTCGCGGCAGGCGGCGACGGCGGCCTCCACGATGTGGGCCGGTGTGGGGAAGTCGGGCTCCCCGGCCCCGAACCCGATGACATTCTCGCCCTGGGCCTTCAGCGCCTTGGCCTTGGCGTCCACGGCCAGGGTGGCCGATTCGGCGATGGCGGCGAGACGGGCGGAGACGCGGGCGCGTTGGGGGTCATGGGCCATGGGTGCCATGCTTGCACAGTGACCTCCCACTCACCTGCTCTCACACCCTCCGATCTGCTGCCGGACGCCATGCTGCCCAGTGACGGCCGTTTCGGGTGCGGGCCGTCCAAGGTGCGCCCCGAACAACTGGCCGCCCTGCTGGCCGACGCCCCCGACTACCTGGGCACGTCACACCGCCAGCCCCGCGTGAAGTCCGTCGTCGCCTCGGTTCGGGCCGGCCTGCGCGAGTTGTTCGGCCTGCCCGACGGGTGGGAGATCGTGCTGGGCAACGGTGGCTCCACGGTGTTCTGGGACGTGGCCTGCTTCGGCCTCATCGAACACTGCAGCCAGCACCTCGTGTTCGGCGAGTTCTCGTCGAAGTTCGCCGAGGCCGCGACCGCAGCACCGCAGTTACGCGACCCGGTGATCATCGAGGCGCCCTACGGCGATCATCCGAAGGCGGTGGCCGAACCAGAGGTCGACGTGTATGCCCTCACCCACAACGAAACCTCCACCGGCGTCATGATGGACCTGCGTCGGCCGTCGGGCGCTCACGAGGGCTCGCTGGTGGTCGTCGATGCCACCAGTGCTGCCGGTGGGCTCGGATGGGACCCGTCACAGGTGGACGTGTACTACTTCGCCCCGCAGAAGAGTTTCGCCAGCGACGGCGGCCTGTGGCTGGCCGCCTGCTCCCCCGCCGCCGTCGAGCGCATCGGCCGCATCAAGGCCTCGGGGCGTTGGATCCCCGCCTCTATGGACCTGTCGATCGCCCTCGACAACTCGCGCCTGGACCAGACCTACAACACCCCGGCACTGGTGACCCTGCACCTTCTCGACTCGCAGATCCGGTGGATGCTCGCTCAGGGCGGACTGGCATGGTGCGCCGACCGCAGTGCCACCAGCGCCGACATCCTGTACCGCTGGGCCGAGACCCACCCCCTGGCGAGTCCGTTCGTGACCGATCCCGCCAAGCGGTCCCATGTGGTGGGCACGATCGATCTGGCGGGGCCCGACGCCGGCGGCGTGGACGCCAACCAGGTGGCCAAGGTGTTGCGCCAGCACGGCATCGTCGACACCGAGAGCTACCGCAAGTTGGGCCGCAACCAGTTGCGCATCGGCATGTTCCCCGCCGTCGAACCCGACGACGTGGCGGCGCTCACTCGCTGTATCGCCACCGTGATCGACCACCTGCGGGCGTGAGCGCCCGACGGGCGGACTGCGTCACACGAACCCGGTGACCGGCCGGGTGCGATACCCGGCCTCCAGTGTTGCGATCTCCTCGGGCGACAACGCCAGACCCACGGCCGCCACGGCGTCGGTGAGGTGCGCGGGCTTCGTCACCCCCACGATGGGGGAGGTCACGAACGGCTTCGACAGCACCCACGCCAGAGCCACCTGGGCGGGCGACACGCCCCGTTGGCGCGCCACGTCGGCCACGGCGTCCACGATGACGCGGTCCTCGGGTTGGTAGAGCAGTTTGCCGAACTCGTCGGTGTAGGAGCGTGCGGTCACCTCGTCCCAGTCGCGGGTGAGGCGGCCCCGGGCCAGAGGGCTCCACGGCAGTACGGCGACGCCCTGGTCGACGCACAGCGGCATCATCTCGCGCTCTTCCTCACGTTGCAGCAGGTTGTAGTGGTTCTGCATGCTGACGAAGCGCGACCAGCCCCGCGACTCACTGGTGTAGAGCGCCTTGGAGAACTGCCACGCCCACATGGACGAGGCCCCCAGGTACCGCACCTTGCCCACCCTCACCAGGTCGTTCAGTGCCTCGAGGGTTTCCTCGACGGGCGTCGTGGGGTCCCAGCGGTGGATCTGGTACAGGTCCACGTAGTCGGTGCCCAGCCGCCGCAGGCTGGCATCGATCTCGGTCATGATCACCTTGCGGGACAGACCACCGGCGTTGGTGCCGCGCCGCATGGTGCCGTGCACCTTGGTGGCGATCACGATCTCGTCGCGCCGAGCGGCTCCCGCCAGAGCCCGCCCCACGATCTCTTCGCTGGTACCCAGCGAGTACACGTTGGCGGTGTCGAAGAAGGTGATGCCGGCATCGAGCGCGGCGTGGATCAGTGGCGTGCTGGCCGCCTCGTCGAGGGTCCAGGGGTGCGTGCCGCGGTCGGGCGCCCCGAAACTCATGCATCCCAGACACAGGCGCGACACCTCGAGGCCGGTGTTCCCGAGCTTCAGATATTCCATGTGGACGATGTTACGCAGGTGCTGGTGGCACCCCCTCGGGCGACGACGAGACGAGGGCGGGTAACCTGCCGCCATGCGGGTCGACGAGGTGCTCGAGGTGGACTGGGACCGCCTTCCCGGCTTGCATCGGCCCGTCTTGCTCGTGGCGTTGCGCGGCCTGTTCGACGTGGCCGATGTGGCCACCGACGCCCTCGACTGGCTGAGCCGGGGCCGCCGGGTGGCCACGATCGCCAGCATCGACCCCGACCCGTTCTTCGACTTCACCCAGGAACGTCCGGAGGTGTTCCTCGACGACGACGGCGAGCGGCAGCTGCGGTGGCCTGCCAACGACGTGAAGATCATGCGGACCATGGGCGCGACGCACGACCTCGTGATCCTGTCGGGTGTGGAACCCCACCTCTACTGGCGCACCTTCGTCGACGCCGTCGTCGAGGTCGCCCGCCGCACCCGCGCCGAGTTGGTGGTCACCGTCGGAGCGGGCGCCGACGCCGTGCCCCATACCCGCACACCACCCGTCGTCGCATCGAGCAGCAACCCCGAACTCGCCTCACGCCTGGGACTGTCGCCTCCGCGGTACCAGGGGCCAACCGGCGTCGTCGGGGTGCTGCAGGAGCGGTTGCAGTGGGCCGGCATACCCGGGGTGTCGTTGCGCGTTCCGGTGCCCCACTACCTGGTCGGTGCGTCGCACCCCAAGTGTTCGGCGGCCCTGCTGCGCCACCTCGAGCACGTGCTGGGCCTGCCGACGGGACACGAGGCGCTGAACGGCGAGATCGATCGTTGGCAGACACTCCACGACGAAGCCGTCGCCGACGACCCGCAGGCGAGAGCGTTCGTGACGCTGCTCGAACACGACTACGACCGGCGAACCGAGGCCTCACTGCCCTCGGGCGACGATCTCGCTGCGGCCTTCGAGGCGTTCCTCGCCGAGCAACGCAACCCCGACGAGGACGACCCCGGAACGCCGAACTGAACTCAGCCGGCAGCTGCTGCGAAGCCGGCCCGCAGGTCGGCGAGGATGTCGTCGATCGTCTCCAAGCCGACGCTCAGGCGGATGAGGCCGGGCGACACGTCCGAGAAGGCCTGCTCCTCGGGCGTCAACTGGCTGTGGGTGGTGGTCGCAGGCTGGATCACCAGGCTGCGCACGTCACCGATGTTGGCCACATGGCTGTGCAGCGACAGACCGCTCACGAAACGCTTGCCGGCCTCGAGTCCACCCTCGATCTCGAAGGCGATGATCGAGCCATAACCGCGACCGCCGCCGTACCGCTTGGCGCGCTCGTGCCAGGCACTCGACGCGAGCCCGGCGTAGTTGACCGACCGCACCTGGGGATGGCCGGCGAGGAACTCGGCCACGCGCTGAGCGTTGGAGAAGTGCCGCTCCATGCGCAGCGAGAGGGTCTCGAGGCCCTGCAGGATGAGAAACGCGTTGAACGGCGAGATGGCCATGCCGATGTCGCGCAACATCTGCACCCGGGCCTTGAGCACGTACGAACCGGCACCCAACGCCGGCCAGTACGCCAGGCCGTGGTAACTCGGGTCGGGCTCGGTGAAGTTCGGGAAGCGCCCCGAGGCACCGAAGTCGAACGTGCCACCGTCGGTGATCGACCCGGCGATCGAGGTGCCGTGCCCACCCATGAACTTGGTCAGGCTGTGCACCACGATGTCGGCGCCCCACTCGATGGGGCGGATCAGGAAGGGTGTGGGCACCGTGTTGTCCACGATCAGCGGGATGCCGTGATCGTGCGCCACCTTGGACACACCCTCGATGTCGAGCACGTCGTTCTTGGGGTTGGGCAGCACCTCGCCGTAGAAGGCCTTGGTGTTGGGACGGATCGCCGCCCGCCACTGCTCGAGATCGTGCGGATCGTCGACGAACCCCACCTCGATACCCAACTTGGGCAAGGTGTAGTGGAACAGGTTGTAGGTGCCCCCGTACAGCGACGGTGACGCCACGATGTGGTCGCCGGCCTCGGCGAGGGTGAGGATCGCCAGGGTTTCGGCGGCCTGACCCGAGGCGACGGCGAGGGTGCCCGGCAGTCCGATCGCCGTGGTGCAACCGCCTTCGAGCGAGTTCACCCGTGCCTCGAGCGCACCCTGTGTCGGGTTCATGATGCGGGTGTAGACGTTGCCCACCTCGGCCAGCGCGAACAGGTTGGCGGCGTGGTCCGAGTCACGGAACTGGTACGAGGTCGTCTGGTAGATCGGCACCGCCCTCGCACCGGTGGTGGGATCGGGTTCTCCACCGATGTGGATCTGACGGGTCTCGAAGCCCCACGGCGTATCGGTCATGGTCACGGTTCCTTCCTGCGACGAACGGTTGTTGACACTAGACCTGGATTCCTGATGATTCAAGTCGGGTTTCGGTCGGCGAAGCGTGACCGCAGCCGAAGGGTCACGACCGCCACGACTCCGGCCATGACGAGGGCGAAGGCGATCACCAGGGCCAGTCCGTCCTGCACCGCTTCGGCGGTCGCCGGACCCAACTGCGCTCGGGCAGCCTCGAGGTCGCCGGCCAGTACCTGACGCACCGCTTCGACATCGCCCACCCGTTGCTGCACCACGAACAGCAGCAACGCCCCGCCGATGGCGACGGCATACGTGATGCACAGGGTGCGGATGAACTGGTGGGCGCTGGTGATCCGGCCCATCTCGGCCGGCTCGCTGAGCCCCTGCAGCAGCGTGAGACCGGAGGTCGAGACGAGGCCCACCCCCACGCCGGCGAGGCCGAAGCCGGCGAACACCACCACCAGGTGCGCACCGCTCGCCACGCCCGCGAGGGCGACGGCCAGGCCGGGGATCAGGGCGCGCGATCCGAACACCGCCACGTGAGCCTCGCTCCAACGGGGCGCCAGACGACTGAAGGTGATGGCACCCGCGGTCCAGCCGACGGTCAGGAACACCAGCGAGAAGGCGGCGAGGCTCTCGGAGTGGCCACGGGTGATCTGCACGTACAGCGGGAGATAGTTGTCGGCGGCCAGTCCTGCCACCAGCACGGCACCCGTGGCGGCATGGACGAGGCCGAACGACGGTGACACCACGTGAGCCCGGCTGAGCAGGGGCCGCGAGGCGCGCCCGGCGTGCCACCAGTAGGCGCCACCGGCGCCGACCGTCGCTGCCAGTGCCAACGCCGCCGCCCACCAGTTGACACCGACCTGCGACACCGCTGCCAGGGAGGCCAGGGTGACCACGGTCATGAGGGCGAGACCAGGCAGGTCGAGCCGCAGTCCGGGGGCGTCGTCGGTGCGGCGGGGCAGCCGAGTCCAGGCCAGTGCGAGCGCCAGCACGGTCAGGGGCACCTGGACCAGCAGCACCCACCGCCAACTGCCCAGCGCCAGGAGGCCTCCGGCCAGGGCGGGCCCCCCGAAACCCATCAGGCCCCACACCATGGAGTTGGCGGCGAACGCCCGCGGCCGCAGTTCGTGGGGATAGGCCAGGCCCACCGCTGCCAGGGCGACGGCGATGACCATGCCACCACCGACGCCCTGCAGGGCACGGGCAGCCACCAGCACCGGCATGGTCGGTGCCAGGGCGGCAGCGACCGTGGTGACCAGGAACCACACGCCGCTCAGGCGGAACGTGGTGCGCACGCCCCAGGCGTCGATCACCGGACCGGCCACCAGGACGGCGATGGCCGAAGCGGCCAGATAGGCGGTGATCACCCAGGGCAGCAGTGATACCGACCCCAGGTCCTCGGCGATTCCGGGCAGGGCGGCCACGACGCCCAGGCCGTCGAACGCGGCAAGGGCCACCACCGTCAGATTGGCGACGGTGATGGCCCCGTACCGGGCTGACCAGATGCCCTGTTCGCTCAGGTGGCGCCGCCCGAGGCGTCCGCCACCTTGGTCTTGCCGGCCGAGATCCACGGCATCATGGAGCGGAGGCGAGCACCGACCGCCTCGATGGGATGGGCCTTGCCCTTCTCCTGAAGCGCCTTGTAGTTGGGACGACCGGCCTCGCTCTCGGCGATCCACTCGTCGGCGAACTTGCCCGACTGGATCTCGCCCAGGATGGTGCGCATCTCGGCCTTCGTGGCGTCGGTGATGATGCGGGGGCCACGGGTGAGGTCGCCGTACTCGGCGGTGTCCGAGATGGAGTACCGCATACCGGCGATGCCTTCCTCGTACATCAGGTCGACGATGAGCTTCACCTCGTGGAGGCATTCGAAGTAGGCCATCTCGGGGGCGTAGCCGGCGTCGACCAGCGTCTCGAACCCCGCCTGGACCAGGGCCGTGAGGCCACCGCAGAGCACGACCTGCTCGCCGAACAGGTCGGTTTCGGTCTCCTCGGGGAAGGTGGTCTCGATCACGCCGGCGCGGGTGCCGCCGATGGCATCGGCGTACGACATGGCGACTGCCTTGGCCTGCCCGGTGGCGTCGGCGGCCACGGCGATGAGCGCCGGCACGCCGCCGCCCTCGGTGTAGGTGCGCCGCACCAGATGCCCGGGGCCCTTGGGGGCGATCATGATCACATCGCACCCGGCAGGGGCGGAGATACGGCCGAAGCGCACGTTGAAGCCGTGCGCGAACGCCAGCGCCTTGCCCGGTGTCATGTGGGCAGCGATGTGCTGGTCGTAGATGCGCTTCTGCTCGGTGTCGGGAGCGAGGATCATGATGAGGTCGGCGTAGGCGGCAGCATCGTCGATCGACAGCACCCGAAGGCCCTGCGAGGCCGCTTTCGCCGCCGACGAGGAACCCTCGCGCAGACCCACCACCACGTCCACGCCCGACTCCTTCAGGTTGAGTGCGTGTGCATGGCCCTGCGAGCCGTAGCCGATGATGGCGACCTTGCGGGTCCGGATGAGCGACGGGTCCGCATCGGCCTCGTAGTACACGTTGGCGGGCATCAACTTGCCTTTCTTGTCGTGGCGCGGGTGCGCGCCTCACGTTCGAGTTTGGGAAGCGCCACCCGACCGGTGCGCTGCAGTTCCACGATGGCATACGAGCGGAGCAACTCCTCGAAGTCGTCCAGCTTGTCGGGATGCCCTTCGAGGGACACTGTGATGGCCTCGGGGCCGACGGCGAGGATCTTGCCCTCGAAGATGTTGGTCAGTTCGACGACCTGGCCGCGGGCATCTGCGGGCACGGCGATGGTCGCCAGCAGCAGTTCGCGCTCCACCGATCGACGGGGATCGAGTTCGCTGATCTTCACGACGTCCACCAGCTTGAACAACTGCTTCGTGATCTGCTCCAGCGGGGCCGAGGCCACGTCGACGACGATCGTGATCCGTGAGAGTGCGTCGTCCTCGGTGGGTGCCACCGCCAGGCTGAAGATGTTGAACCCGCGCCGGGCGAACAGCGAGGCCACCCGGGCCAGCACACCCGGACGGTTCTGCACCAGCACCGACAGGATGTGATGGCTGGGACTGGAGAACGAAGGGGGGGTGATGGCGGTCATCGCAGCGCATCTTTCCACTGGGCCTGCGAGGCGGGGAGGATGATGTCGTCGTTGCTCAGGCCGGCGGGCACCATGGGGAACACCTTCTCGCTGGCGTCCACCCTGAACTCGACCACCACAGGCCGGTCGTCGACGCTGTTGGCCTTGTCGATGGCGGGCTGCACCTCTTCGGGACTCTCGGCGCGAATGCCCACACAGCCCATGGCCTCGGCCCACTTCACGAAATCGGGCAGATCGGGCGACAGGTACACCTCGCTGTAGCGCTCCTCGTAGAACATCTCCTGCCACTGGCGCACCATGCCCAGATACGAGTTGTTCAGGATGCCGATCTTCACCGGGATCCGCTCGGTGGCGGCGGTGACGAGCTCCTGTGCCGTCATCTGGAAGCAGCCATCGCCGTCGATCGCCCACACCGTGGCATCGGGACGGCCCACCTTGGCACCGATGGCGGCCGGAACGGCGAAGCCCATGGTGCCCAGACCGCCCGAGTTCACCCAGGTGTAGGGCTGGTTGAAACGCCAGTACTGCGAGGACCACATCTGGTGCTGCCCCACACCGGCCACGACGATGGTGCCCTCGGGCGCCGAATCGCGCAGCTTCTCCAGGCAGAACTGCGGCTTGAGGGCCTCGCCGGGTTCGCTGGGCTCGTAGGCGTAGGGGAACTGCTCGCGCCAACCGCTGATCCGGCTGCGCCAGGCACTGCTGTCCGCCTGGGTCACACCGCTCGACATCAGGTCTCGCAGGGCGATGATGATCTCCTCGATGACCTGACGGCAATCGCCCACGATCGGCACGTCGGGTCGACGCACCTTGCCCTGTTCGGCGGGGTCGATGTCGACGTGGATCACCTTGGCCTCAGGTGCGAAGGCCGACACCTTGCCGGTGATGCGGTCGTCGAATCGCGCACCGAGCGTGATCAGCAGGTCGGACTTCTGCATGGCCGTGACGGCCGTGGCGTTGCCGTGCATACCGGGCATGCCCAGGCACAGCGGATGGTCGTCGGGGAAGGCGCCGCGCGCCATCAGGGTGGTCACGACATGGATCTGCGTCATCTCGGCCAGCTGGCGCAGCGCCTCGGCAGCCCGAGCCTTGAGCACACCGCCGCCCACGTACAGCAGTGGCCGCTCCGCGGCGAGGATCAGGCGCGCCGCTTCCTTGATCATGCGCGGATGCCCCTTCTGCGTCGGTCGGTAACCGGGCAGGCTGTCGTGCACCTCGGCGTCGGTGGGCCAGTACCAGTCCATCCGGGCCTGGAGCACGTCCTTGGGCACATCGACCAGCACCGGACCGGGACGGCCCGTCGTGGCGATGTGGAAGGCCTGGCGGATGGCGAGGGGCAGTTCCTCGGCGGTCATCACCAGTTCGTTGTGCTTGGTGGCGCTACGGGTGATGCCCACTGTGTCGCACTCCTGGAATGCATCGGTGCCGATGGCGGTGGTGGGCACCTGCCCGGTGATGCACACCATGGGGATGGAGTCCATGTAGGCATCCATCAGCGGGGTGACCATGTTGGTGGCCGCCGGGCCACTGGTCACCATGGCCACACCCGGACGCCCCGTCACGTGGGCGTAGCCCTCGGCCATATGCCCGGCGCCCTGTTCGTGACGCACGAGGATGTGGCGGATCGACGAGTCGAGTAGCGGGTCGTAGGCCGGCAGGATGCAGCCGCCGGGCAGTCCGAACACGACCTCGACCTGCTCCATCTCGAGGGAGCGGATCAGGGCTTGGGCTCCGGTGATCTTCATTGGGGGACCTCTGCTTTCCAGAAAAACCAAACGACCTCCCGGTTGGGAGGTCGAGGGCGCACAGGTATGTCGACGTGTGCGCCGGTCAAATACCTACGAGCACGAGAGCGATCGACATAGCGGC
>Ga0169931_10001807_pt1 | contig 35310 bp, 33 predicted proteins | sample Kivu_15m_20L_FD_129675 | JGI IMG/M metagenome (GOLD analysis project Ga0169931, IMG submission 129675) | Freshwater microbial communities from Lake Kivu, Western Province, Rwanda to study Microbial Dark Matter (Phase II) - Kivu_15m_20L... | ecosystem: Environmental > Aquatic > Freshwater > Lake...
GCTCCTCGGCATGGTCGGCGACGTGAACGACAATGGGTGGAGCCAGGATTCCGCAGCCGGCGCGGTATGGGTGGGCACCTTACTTGCTTCTGCGGGTTCCGGATATTTGAAGGTTTCCGAATGCAAGGAGGCCGAGACGAGCTTGATGGCGCGCCAACAGTCGCAAACCTACGCGCCTCGTTTTACCGTTGCTCCCCCAGCGGCCCCTGCCCCGGTTGCCCCTGGCCCGGCGGCACCGGGCGCAACGGACCCGGGCGCAACGGCACCGGCCACGGTCGCACCACCGCAACCATACGTTCCACCACCGCCGCCGCCGCCGTGGGTCTATTCGTATCCCGTGCCGCCTGCGTGGCAGCCACCGCCGCCTCCTGAACCACCGCCACCACCGCCACCGCCACCTCCGCCATCGATGGAGCACCCCCGCCCGGTCTTTGGCGCCAATCTGGGCTTACACACGCTGTTCAACACACCCGCGACCCAGACCCGTTTGGTGCCCTTTTGGAATTTGCGACTGGGCGTCAATGTCGGCTCAATGCAGGTCGATCTCTTCGGTGAATATGGCAGCGGCAGTGGCTATGCGTCGCGGGCGGTGGGTCTACTTGGCCTGGTCCCGTTGACTGCGACCGACCCGAATCAGCGCCTTGATTTTCAGATCGGTGGCGCCGTGAAATACGTTGATCTTTCGTGGGCAGGGCCCAGGGTCTCTGGTGTTGCGGTTCAACCCACGTTCGCGATGCGAATTGCGACCGGGTGGCGAATGCGGCTGCGCCTGGATTTGGCGTACGAGATACAATTGTTCAAACAGGAGTCACTGCAACTGCTGGTCCCCAATGCGAGCTCCAACGGCTTTGCACATGGGCCTCGACTGAGCGTGGGGGTAGAATTTTGAAGCACAACATTCGGGATCGCCTGAGCATGGCCGAGTTCTTCGCGCCGCTGCCGCTTGCCGCCGTTGGCTTGCTGGCCGTGAACGATCATGTCCTCAAGCGGGTCTGTCCGGGGTGGATCACCGGAAAGCTGTCGGATGTGGCGCTTTGTTTCTTTCTTCCGTTGTTGGTCTCGGCAGTCCTCGGCGTTTTCAGTAGAGCCGATGCGCGGGTGCGATTGTGGATTGGCTGTGTTCTCACCGCCCTGGTGTTTTCGGCACTTGAGTTGTCGGCTGCGGCGGTCGCTTGGTACTGCACGGTGATGCCGTGGATCGGCGACGCGGTTGGAACAGGGCCCGGATGCCTGGTGACGCGCGATCTGTCGGATCTGGCCTGCCTCGGCATGCTGCCATTGGCCTACCGATACGGATTGGGTCGGCGTGGCAATCTTCGGTCGCAAAGGGCCGAACTCCGTTTGGTGACGATGTTCGCGACATCTTGGTTGCTGATCGCCACGTCGGTAGAGCGACCGCCCCACTGCGCGCACGAATCGGTCTCGGTTGCCTTTCGCTCCAGTGGAACCTGCGGTCCTGATGGAATCATCGTCGTTCACGCTGACAGTGATTTCGGCGAGATCTGGGTCGACAACAGCCACGTGATTGGTGTTGCACCGCTTGATCGATATCCGAATGTATACTCGGGTTCGCACGGAGAGTACCGAGGAGAAGAGTGTCCTTATCAATTGAAGGATGGCAATTGGGTACTGTTCGGGCGATCGGAAAACACCGTGCAACCAGACGCTGGCGTTCCAACTGATGCAAATCCATCCGTGATCGATGGCGGAGTCTCTCCGGACCACGACTATAGAGGTCCTGCCAAGGATCGTGATATTTGCGTTGCAACTCTGGTTTCCGGAAAGCTGGAGCTGATCTGTAGCAACTTCGGGCAACCGACCTGTCGGACCACCTTGACGCCGCTGGACTAGGTTGAATATGCGAATCGCAACACATGGTCGGTTGATTCTGTTCTTGGCAGCGGCGCTCGGTGGGCTTGAGGCGGCCTGCATTTCTGAACCCGACGCCCGGCCGACGCGTATGCGGCTATCAGGCGAATGCTCCGCCAGCACGCCGGGCCTGCAGCGTATCGTCTTCGTGGACCTTGTCGTGACGGACGCTGCAATCAGGCTATCACCCGAGCGGTTCGACACCCGTCTGCCAGCCAACGGTAGCCTGACCCGCGATCACGGCGATATTCGAGCGGGTGAGTTCTTTTTGTACGGCCCCGTTTGTCCTGGATCTACAACTGCCTGTCCGAAGTCCGCACCGTTCGTTTACTGCTCTGCTGACCGCGTCGGGTGGTCGTTGCAGCTTAACTGCATCGATTCGATGTTTGCGCCCTATTGCACGGGCAAGCTCGACGAGGTCGACATCGGCGTCGAGCGGTGAGGGTTAACGGGCAATCGTTGGTAGCACCGTCGCCGCCGTCTTCTGTGTGATTCGCCCAGCGCGCACCAGCTCTGAAAGCGACTGCTCGAGTGTCACCATGCCGTCGTCCACCCCCAGTTCTATCTGGGTGTTGAGCAGCTGGGTTCGACCGTCGCGGATTTGAGCGGCAACCGCATGGTTCACCGCCATGACCTCGATGGCCGGCACCCGACCGCCGCCAATGGCCGGCAACATCTGTTGTGTCAGCACGAATCGCAGGGCGTTTGCGATCTGAACGCGCGTCGAGCCACGTTCGGACTCCGGCAACGCGCTCGTCATGCGCTCGATGGCGCCAGCTGCAGTGCCGGCATGCAAGGTGGAGAACACAAGGTGGCCTGTCTCCGCCGCCTGCAAGGCAAGGCGAACCGTCTCCGCATCCCGCATCTCTCCCACAAGCAAGACATCGGGGCTCTCACGCAGCGCAGCCCGCAATCCCGCCGCGAAACTCTCGACGTGAGTGCCCACCTCACGCTGATGCACGATCGCGCGACCCGCGCCGTAAACGTATTCGATCGGGTCTTCAAGGGTCACGATATGACAGGGCCGATTCTGTGCGATGTGATTAACCAGCGCTGCCAGTGTGGTTGATTTCCCCGAGCCGGTGGCACCGGCGAGCAGGACCAGTCCGTGTTGCAATTGCGTCGTGCGCAGCAGACTTCTCGGCAGGCCAAGCGTCTCCAGTGTGGGCAAGGTGTCCCAGATGGGTCGCAGTACTGCAGCGAGTCCGTTGCGCTGGGTAAATACGTTCACGCGGAACCGTCGTGCGTTTGGTCCGTGTTCGACTGCGAAGTCCGCGCTCCCTGCCGTCTCAAGCAAGGTCTTCACGTCAGCTCCGCCTGCCGACTCGGCCCACGCGCGCAGTTCGGCGTCGCCACAGTCCGAAAGGGGCAGCGACTCGGTCGCACCGTCTCGCTTGATCTGGGGTGTTCGGCCGGCGGAGAGGATCAGATCCGAGGCGCCACGTGCGAGTGCTGCCGCCATCGCGTCGGAGATCAGGGTGGTGGAGCGTTGCTCTGTCGGTGTTACGGATTCTGGTGTGGCTGGGGTCGGCACGGGCCTCGCTGGCGCCGCACCAGAGCCCTTGCGAACGACGATTCTGGTTTTCTTGCCGTCCTGGCGCACGCTCAGGTTGTATCGAACGCCGGTCGCCGTGACGGGCAGAGCCCGGTCAACCCCGCTTCCGGCTGCGAGGGCTTCTCTCTCACCGTCCTGCAAGAGCTCCTCGAGCAAGATGTTCATCATCGTCTCGTTCAGCGGTGGCATGGTCAATTGACCGCTCTTGCCTCCCAGCAACGACGGGGACTCACCCGCGACGATGACGATGCCGTCGGCTTTTTGAAATTCAACGATGCTGAGCAGTGAGTCGATGGCAGCCATGGTGGTGGCCTGCAATCATGACCCACGACCGCACATTCGCAATGTCCGGTGCCCGGCGTAAAGCCAGGCACCGGTCAGATGCACTAGGCCGACAGCGCCCGGGAAGCCCAGTCGCGGAACGTCAGCGACTTGATTCCGTACTTCTTCTCGTTGCCTGCGATGTCCGCGTTGTAACCCACCTTGTCGAACCACTCGAGCATGAGCGCGAAGTCCTCGCTGTTCTTTCGTATCACGTCGATCGGGAGCTCGACGAACTTGATCGGCGTCTTCTTGAACTCCGAAACGATCGCGGTCGCGGCCGGGATGGTCAGCTCATCGCCTGCGATATCAATTTCGGCCCGGTTGAGCTCCGACGCCTTCTGAAAGGCGAGGGCGCCGTACTGGCCGATGTCCTGCACCGCGACCATTTGCAGCTTCCGGTCCGGTTTCATGGCGGTCGCCACGGTGTCCCCATTCAGGAACCACGGCGAGACCATGTTCTCCATGAAGAAGACCGGTCGAAGGATGACGTGCGAGGCGAAGTTCAGGCCGCGAACCGTTTCCTCGACGCGGAACTTGTTGTCGAAGTGCGGGATGCCCGTCTTGCGGTGCGCGGAGCCGACCGAGGTGTAAACGAAATGGCCGACGCCTTTTTCGCGGGACCGGTGCGCGAGCCGCTTGCCCTGGGCCTCCTCCGCGTCGACGCCCGCTTCCCAGGTGTTTTGTACCGCCCACACGCCCCAGGCTCCCGAGAGCGCCCGGTCGAGTGACTCGGCGTCGTTGAGATCGCCGACCACGATTTCGGCGCCCAGTTTGGCGAGGCTCTGTGCGGCCGCCCCATCCGGCTTGCGGGTCATGGCGCGGACTTTGAACCCGCCCCGTTTGAGCAGTTCCTTGGCGACGGCGCCTCCCTGTTGTCCGGTGGCACCTGTGATCAATACGGTCTTCGTGTCGGTCATGAATGATTTTTTTAGAGGGGGTGGGCATTTCGATGCCGCTCCCCCGGGTCGGATTCAAATTTCCGGCCGTGACCCGATGCGACAGACTTGTCCACAGGATTTCCACAGGTCGGCTGGGGAAAAAAATGCCCGGCTGATAAGCCGTTTCGCCGTGGAATCGGTCGCTCTGTCGCCCCGAAATCGTTTATGTTGCCGGGGCGGCAATTCGTGTCCGCGCTTCGCATTGACGGTGGTGGACATGACCTGTATACGGGTGGGCTTTCAGTGACCGGCATCCCTCTGGAACAGGTTCGAGATAGCTTGCTCTATCTCATAGCGTTGATCTTATCGATCACCGTCCATGAGTTCGGCCATGCCTGGATGGCAAACCGGCTGGGGGATCGCTTGCCTGCTGCGCAGGACCGCCTTACGTTGAACCCGCTCCGTCACATCGATCCGATCGGCACGATCGTCTTTCCGCTGCTCGCTCAGGCTGGCATGCCTGTGCTCGGCTGGGGCAAGCCGGTTCAGACGAACCCCACGGCCTATACCCGCAAGGTGACGATGCGAGGGGGTCACGCATTGGTGGCCATGGCGGGTCCCGCGATGAACCTGGTGATGGCTGCGGCCGTCTCCGTGCTGGTCATCGTGCTTGCCAAGACCGTCGGTTTGCCAGGCGATATGCTCGGCCAGCTCCTCGGTAAGCTGGTCGCACTCAACCTGTTTTTGATGTTTTTCAACCTGCTGCCAATACCGCCGCTCGACGGTGGCGCAGTGCTGGCCTGGTTGCTCCCGCCCTCAATGGGCAACATCCTCGCGTTCCTCGAGCGCTGGGGCTTTTTGATCTTGCTCGGGCTCCTGATGACGGGAAGCCTTCGCTTTCTGATGATACCGGCGGCTTTCGTCATCGATAGCTGGATTTCCGGGTTGCTTTGGATACTGACGCGATGAGCACGGAGAACCCAGAGCAGCCTTCAGAGACGGAGGTTGAATCCCCCACGCAGGCCATGCCTGTGGCGGGAGATCCTGCGCTCGCCGAACACGATGCGCTTGCGCGCGGCGACTCCGAGATACCAGATCGGCTGTCATACAACGTCGTGTTGCCCGAGTTCGAGGGACCTCTCGATCTCTTGCTCTTCCTCTGCAAGTCCCACGAGCTCGAAATCGTCAACATCCCGATCTCGTTCGTCACCCAGAAATACCTCGAATACCTCGACCTCATGCAGGACATGTCGGTCGACGTCGCGGCCGAATACCTCGTGATGGCGGCCACGCTCTGTTACCTCAAGTCGCGTGAGCTGGTTCCCAACACCGATACCGAGGAGGTCGCGGTCGAAGAAGAGTCCGGAATGGACCCGCGCGAGGAGCTCATCCGTCGCCTGCTCGAGTACCAGAAGTACAAGGATGCGGCAGAGAAGTTGGGTGCGCGCCCCATCGAAGGACGAAACGTTTTCGGTCGCGGTATGCCCGGATTCGAGGGACCGCGCCAGTCTGGCGAGCTTGCAGAGCACTCGGCCTGGAAGTTGATCGAGGCGTTTGCGGGCCTCATCAAGGAGGCGAGCAAGACCGCGAAGGTCCACAACGTCGTGATGGATCGGATGTCCGTCGCCGATCGCATCAACCAACTGGTGGATCGCCTCGACAGCGAGGACGGCAGCTTCCGCTTTGACAGCGTCGTTGATCTTTCGCTTCCCGATGAGGAGCTTCGACACCAGCTGGTCGTGACCTTGCTCGCGATCCTGGAGATGGCCCGTCTCCGCATCATTCGTGTGTTGCGTGACGAGACGTCGGGGACATTTTTCATTGCCCGATCCGCCTCCGTGGCCGATCGGCGCTCCGTGACAGCCCGAGAGGAAGACCATGGGAAAATCCAAGGACAAGAAGCGCAAAGAGAAAAACCGTCAGAAGTCGAAGCAGCAGCACGCAGCGCAAGCTACGAGCGCGAAGACGGAGACGACGGAAGTCTCGACGGCGTCGGAATCGAAGGACTTGGACTTGAAGAGCTCGGACTCGACGATCTCCCAGACGACGACGAGCCCGGAGGATTCGGAGCAGACGCCGATCTCAGAGGCGAAGTCGAACCCGGAGACGGCGTCGCCGCCTTCGAAGAAGTCGAAGCAGAAGAAGTCCGCACAGTCAGCGGAAGCGACGACGGAGCAGTCGTCAGCGGAAGCGCCGACGGAGGAAGCGTCAGCGGAAGCGACGACGGAGGAAGCGTCAGCGGAAGTGACGACGGAGCAGTCGTCAGCGGAAGCGACGAAGAAGTCAAAGCAGAAGAAGGCGAAGAACCAGTCGTCAGCGGAAGCGCCGACGGAGGAAGCGTCAGCGGAAGCGACGACGGATCAAGTTTCAGCAGAAGTGACGGCGGAGGAAGCGTTAGCGGAAGTGACGACGGAGGAAGCGTCAGCGGAGTCGCCGAAGAAGTCGAAGCAAAAGAAGGCGAAGAAGCAGTCGTCAGCGGAAGCGACGACGGAGGACGCGTCAGCGGAAGCGATGACCGAGCAGTCGTCAGCGGAAGCGATGACGGAGCAGGCGTCAGCGGAAGCGATGACCGAGGAGAAGGGCAAGAAGAAGGGCAAAGGGAAGAAGGGGAAGGCAGCTGAGGCTGCGGACGCTGCACCTGAGGTCGTTGCAGAAGGAGCGGAGGCTGCTGGCGAGACGCTGGAAGGGGTGGCGTCTGACGAATCCGTTGTGTCCGCAGACGGAAGCGAGCCCGGTGCGGAAGGTGAGGCTGGTGAAGAAGCTGCGGGGGATCTGGAAGGTGCGGATGTCTTGCCGCCAGAGCAGCTCGAGCTCATCATCGAGAGCCTTCTCTTCGCGTCTGACAAACCGCTGTCGGCGGGAGACTGTCGCCGTGTCATCGGCGGTAAATCCGACAAGCCCATCTTGGCGGCACTGGAAAGCCTGCGCGCGCGCCGCGAGGACACCGGGATCCAGCTGATCGAAACGGCTGCGGGGTGGCGTTTGCAGACCCATCCAGGCAATCACGAGTGGGTCGGTCGGTTGATGACCGGTCGTGCGATGCGATTGTCGCGTGCGTTGATGGAGACGCTCGCCATCGTTGCGTACCGTCAGCCAATCACTCGGCCCGAGATCGACGAGATCCGTGGCGTGGATTGCGGCGGCGTCTTGAAGACCTTGCTTGATCGCAATCTCGTTCGCGTCCTTGGCAAGGCAGAGGACGTGGGCCGTCCGATCCTGTACGGCACCACGCCTGACTTCTTGCGCATCTTCAACATCAAGGAGCTCGCAGAGCTTCCAACCCTGCGCGACTTCCACGAGCTGGGCGAGGAAGAGCAGGCCAAGGTGGATTCGATGCACCCCGACGCCACGCCTGCAGAGCAGGTCGAGGCGGCCGGTCCGGTCAAGGCGTTTTCCTTCGACGCCTCTCAGGTGGCAGAGGAAAACGACGAGCTGTTCGAGGAGATAGACGATGCCACCGCTGCAGCAGAACGCGCTGTGACGGAATTCGAACAGGCGACGGCCCCACCCGAGCCCGATCCCGCAGCAGCCTCCGAGTCCTGATTCGCAATACGGTATCATGGCAACGACAACTTCGTCTGTTCAGTCGGTCGCACTTGCTCCGGAGAAGATCCGAGAGCTCGACGCGCAGGTTGATGCACTTCGTGCTCGTTTTCCGCGTGCGATCATCGACCGCTATCTGGACAAGGTTCCGGTGGTGGGTGAGCGCGTGCTGCTGGCTCCGGGGGCTGTCGTCGTCGGCGAGGTCATCCTCGGAGACGATGTGTCGATCTGGTATGGTGCAATCTTGCGCGGAGACCTCGCGCCCGTCCGGGTGGGGGCGCGTTCCAACGTCCAGGATGGAAGCGTATTACACGTCGGCGATCTCAGCCCGTGTCAGGTGGACGAGGATGTCGTGGTTGGCCATCGCGTGATGCTGCACGGTTGCCGAATCGAACGAGGCTGCCTGATCGGCATGCAGTCGACGATTCTGGATGACACGGTGGTAGGCCATGGCTCGGTCGTGGGTGCGGGCGCCGTCGTGACCCAGCGCTCCATCATTCCGCCCCAGAGCATGGTTCTCGGGATGCCCGGCAAGGTGGTTCGGTCACTGTCCCCCGAGGACGAGGCCTTTGCGGTGGCGATTGCCGCCAAGTACACGAGGCTCAAGGAAAACTACCTGCGGGACGCCCTTTCCGCCGGTTAAACCGCCCCGTGCTTGCCAAGGCGAGGGCAGACGCCCATATTCGCCCTGCCCATGGTTCGTATACAGAAACTGCTCTCGCAATCCGGAATGGCCTCACGTCGGGAGGCCGAGCGCCTCATCGCCGAGGGTGAGGTCACCGTCGATGGCGCCATCGTGACGGATCCAAGCGTCCAGGTGGATCCCGAACGGGTTCGCGTGGCGCTCCGTGGCGTGCGCGTGACGGGCGATGCGCCCAACTACCGCGTCTTGCTCAAGCCACGCGCCTGTCTGTCCACGGTATCCGCTGCGAAGGTCGCGGCGGAGGGCGAGGCGCCGGAGAAGCGCCGACCAAGCATTCGTCGTTACCTGTCGGATGCCGAATTGCCATGGAAGGTGGTCGGACCGCTCGACTTCCCGAGCGAGGGTGTGTTGCTTTTGACGACCGACGGCGAATTGGCCGAGCGCCTTTCGCGCGCAAAGAACCGCCTTCCCATGACCTATCACCTGAAGTTTCAGGGCGTGGTGGGTGATGTCGAGATCGCGCGTATCCTGCGTGGCTGGCATTTTGAAGGCTTGAACGTGCAGCCAACCGCCGCGGTGTCGCTGGCGACGACCGGGAAGAACACCTGGGTAGAGGTCGAGGTCCCCGAGATGCGACCGCGCGCCCTGTATGTCATCGGCGAGATCTTGCGCCGTCACGTTCTCAAGATCTCTCGCGTGAAGTTCGCCGGCATCTCCTTCGAGGGTTTGAAGATGGGCGAACATCGCGACCTGCACAATCGCGAAATCACGATGCTGCAGGCTGCGGGGAGCGCACCGGTTCCGAAGGTGATTCGGCAAACCGAAGACAGGCCGCGCGCGCGTGCGAGGACAGGTGGCGGAAAGCGAGCGCCCGGTGGAAACCGAGCATCGGCAGGAAGCCGCGCACCTGCAGGAAGCCGCGCACCGGCAGGAAGCAGCTCACCTGCAGGAAACCGCGCACCTGCAGGAAATCGTGCACCTGCAGGAAATCGTGCACCTGCTGGAAATCGTGCGCCCGCAGTAAATCGGGGACGGAGCGCAAACCCGGCGTCAATGCCGGAGCGTTCCGAGGCACGCGATCGCAAGCCCGCCGGTGGGCGGAGCGGTGCTCGTGTTCAGCCTCCGGCCCAATCGCCGCGGGGCGCGACGAAGCGACCCGGCGGCAGGTCGGGTCGTTCAGGCCGGTAGTACGCTTGTGCAGTGCTTGCAGCGTTTTGCTGCAACCGGAACTGCCTCGAGGCATTCGGGGCAGATCTTGGTGGCCGGAGCGGGTGGGGCCTCTGCGGCCTTCTTCTTGAACGAACCCACCAGCTTGATGAGCACGAAGAACAACACGGCTGCAACGATGACGAAATCCAGCGTTTGCCCGAGAAGGTGGCCAACCTGAAACTTCATGCCAGCGACGGGTTCGATCGCGAACTCCCGCCAGGCTCCGCCCGGAAGCAGCGCACCGACAAACGGCATCACCAGATCGTCGACGAAGGCCGAAACGATTTTTCCAAACGCACCGCCAATGATTACGCCGACAGCGAGGTCGACGATGTTTCCACGGAATAGAAAGTCAGAGAAGTCTTTTCTGATCGACATTTTGAGCTCCTGACCGTTATCTACCACACGAACGTGGGTTACGGTTTTCCTGTCTTCGCGCCCATTGTCCGGTGCCCCGGGAGTGTGTTAAACCCGCTGCCATGAAGCGGATCAAGGTCGGAATTATCGGCAGCGGCATGATGGGCCCCATTCATGCGGAGGCGTTGCGTCGATTGGGATATGTGGACGTCGTCGCTCTCGGTGAGGCGAACGAAGACCTCGCAAAGGCCAAGGCTGCCGAGCTTCACATCCCCAAGGCTTACGGTGATTTCCGGGCCCTGGTCGCAGATCCCGAGATCGAGGTGGTTCACAACTGCACTCCGAATGCCATGCACTTCGAGGTCTCGAAGGCCATCATGGCAGCCGGTAAGCATGTGATCTCCGAGAAACCGCTGGCGCGCGATTCGAAGGAATCGAAGGAGCTCGTCGACCTCGCTGCAAAGGCGGGCGTCGTCAACGCGATCCACTTCAATTACCGCAACTACCCCCTCGTGCAGCACATGCACCAGCTCGTCAAGAAGGGTGAGCTCGGCCGCCTTTTTCTGTTGCACGGTTCGTATCTGCAGGACTGGCTCATCAAGGAGTCCGATTACAACTGGCGCGTCGAGGTTGCAGCCGGCGGTGAGTCTCGCGCCGTGGGCGACATCGGCAGCCACTGGTTTGATACGGTTCAGTTCATCACGGGCGAGAAGGTCGTCGAGGTCATGGCCGATCTCAACATCGTGCACAAGACCCGCAAGAAGCCGAAGCAGGCCGTGCAAACGTACTCCGGCAAGCTGCTCACCGCCGACGACTACACCGATGTCCCGGTTGAAACCGAGGACAGCGCGACGATTCTCTTCCGAACCCAAAGCGGGGCGTCGGGTTCCTGTGTCATCAGCCAGGTCTCGGCGGTTGGCAAGACCCTACACTACCTTGAGGCGGACTACCAGAATGGCGCGCTCGAATGGAATCAGGAAGAGCCCAACCTGCTCTGGATCGGCCGTCGAGATCGCGCCAACGATTCGATGATCAAGGATGCGTCGCTGATGGAGCCGGCCTCGCGCTCCTTCTCGCACTACCCCGGTGGTCACCCCGAGGGATACTCTGAAGGGCCCTACAATCTCTTCGCCAATGTATATGGTTTCATCTCGGCCGGTGCCAAGGGGAAGCCAACGTTCTCAACCTTTGCAGACGGGCATGATGAGTTGCTCATCTGTGATGCGATTGTTCAATCAAGTCGAACTCGGTCCTGGACCAAGGTCGCCTACTAACCTGGATCTATAAAGTCATGAGAATTGAAGATTTGAATGCTGACGAGCGCCTCGCCCTGGTTGCCCTGGTCAAGGCGGTGATATTCGCGGACGGCGTTGTGTCGACCGAGGAACTCGAGGAGCTGGAAGAGGTGGTGGATGCGCTGGGCGAGCCGGCGTATCAGGCGCTCCTGTCGGATGCAGAGAAGCGCTTCAAGTCGGAGAAGTCGCTCAAGGACTTCCTCAAGACCATCAAGGGCGACGACGCCCGCGAGGTCATCCTTGGAACGGTCATGGAATTGGCGCTCAGCGACGCGGTGGACGGCAGCGAATCAGAGTTGCTCGATTGGCTCGCAGAAGCCTGGGAAATCGAGATCCAGTACGAGGACGCAGACGCATAGCGTCCAAACGCTAAACCCCTGAAATAACGGGAACGTTTCCAAGAAAGGCGCCGAACCAACCGGCGCCTTTTTTGCGTCGACGGAAATTGCTGAAAAAGGCGCGCCATTCCTGGTAAAAGCGCGCCGTGACTCAAACAATACGCGCCCTTATTTCAGTGTCTGACAAGACCGGTCTTGTCCCCTTTGGCAAACGCCTGGCCCGCCTTGGTGCCGAGATCCTCTCCACCGGCGGTACCGCTCGAACCTTGCGGGAGGCGGGGGTCCCCGTCGTCGACGTGAGCGAGTTCACGGGCGCTCCGGAGATTCTGGATGGCCGGGTCAAGACGCTGCATCCGAAGGTGGCTGGCGGCATTTTGGGTCGACCAACGGACGCCCATCGCAAGGAGATGAGCGAGCACGGCATGGTGCCGATCGACATCGTGGTCGTCAATCTGTATCCCTTCCGTGAGACGGTTGCCCGTGGCGCCCCGTTCGAGGAGATCATCGAGAACATCGACATCGGTGGCCCGACGATGATTCGCGCGGCCGCGAAGAATCACGAGCGCTGCTCGGTGCTGGTTGACCCGGCTGACTACGGACGCGTTGCCGACGAACTGGAGAAGCACGGCGCCGTCTCCTCTGATCTTCGCTTCGAGCTGTGCCGAAAGGCCTTCTCGCACACCGCTGCCTACGATGGTGCGATCGCGAATACACTTGGCAAGCTGAAGACGCCCGAGTCGACGCCGACCGATTTCCCGGAGACGTACCACCCAGAGCTCAAGCTGGAGTACGCACTTCGATACGGCGAGAATCCCCACCAGAAGGCGGCCTTCTACTCACTGCCGGGCGTCAAGGGTGGCTCGCTGGCTCGCGCCGAGATCTTGCAGGGCAAGGAGCTGTCCTACAACAACATCCTCGACCTGGATGCTGCATACAAGCTCTGCGCCGAGTTCGAACTTCCGGCGGTCGCGATCATCAAGCACACGAACCCCTGCGGCATTGCTGTCGCCGAGGACGGTGTCCTTGAGGCCTATCGCCGTGCACGCGCCTGCGATCCGGTCTCCGCATTCGGCGGCATCGTGGCGATCAACCGAGAGGTGGACGGCAAGCTCGCGACGGAGCTTGGCGAAACCTTCCTCGAGTGTATCGTGGCGCCCTCGTTCACCCCGGAGGCGATCGACGTCTTGAAGGTGAAGAAGAATCTCCGCCTCCTCAAGATTCCCGTCGAACGACTTCCCGACGGTGAACTGGACGTTCGAACGGTCGCCGGTGGCATGCTGGTCCAGAGTCGAGACGTGGGCATCGTGGCCGCTCGCGACGCGCGCGTCGTGACGAAGCGCCAGCCCACTGCCGTTGAACTCGCGGATCTCGACTTCGGCTGGCGCGTTTGCAAGCACGTCAAGTCCAATGCCATCGTCTTCGTCGGCAACGGTCGTACGATTGGTGTCGGCGCAGGTCAGATGTCGCGCGTGGACTCGGTGAAGCTGGCGGTCTCCAAGTCATTGACCAGTCTCAAGGGCTCGGCGCTCGCGTCCGACGCGTTCTTCCCGTTCCGTGACGCCGTGGACGAGGCTGCCCGCGCCGGGGTGACGGCGATCATCCAGCCCGGCGGCTCGGTGCGCGATCAGGAGGCCATCGAGGCCGCCAACGAGCACGGCATCGCGATGGTGTTCACCGCCATGCGCCACTTCCGCCACTAATCGCAACACGGATTGTCGATGGAACCCATGAAGATATTGTTGGTCGGCTCCGGCGGGCGCGAGCATGCCCTTGCCTGGAAATTGCTGCAGAGTCCTCTCTGTGAACGGCTGCTGGTTGCGCCGGGCAATCCCGGCATCGCCGAGCTGGGCGCCTCGCACGGGGGCAAGGCCGCGTGCGTTTCGATCAAGGCCGACGATGTGCAGGGTGTTCTTGACCTGGCGGTGCGCGAATCGGTGGGTCTCGTGGTTTGCGGACCCGAGGCCCCGCTCGTCGCGGGTCTCGGTGATGCGTGTCGTGCGCGTGGCATTCCGTTTTTTGGACCCTCAAAAGCGGCTGCCGAGGTCGAGGGCTCGAAGAACTTCGCCAAGGGGCTCATGGCCAAGGCCGGCATTCCGACCGCGGCCTACGGCACGTTTTCGGATGTGGACGCGGCCTGTGCCTTCATCGACCGACAGCCCGGCAACGTCGTGGTGAAGGCCGACGGCCTGTGTGCCGGCAAGGGCGTCGAGGTCACGGATTCGCATGACGAGGCCAAGGCCGCTGTGCGACGCATGTTGGGCGATCGCATCTTCGGTGCCGCAGGGGCACAGGTCGTGATCGAAGAGCGCCTGACCGGTCGCGAGACCTCCATGCTGGCGATCTGCGACGGCGAGCGCTTCGTCCTTCTGGACTCGTCCGAGGATCACAAGGCGATCTTTGACGGTGATCGCGGCCCCAACACCGGAGGCATGGGTGCCTACTGTCCATCGCCTCTTGTGAGTCGCGAGCTGACCGCGAAGATCGCGGAGACCATCTTCAAACCGATGGTGCGCGCCCTCAACGAGGCGGGCTGCAAGTTTCAGGGGTTGCTCTACGGCGGCCTCATCTTGACGCCCGATCGGGGCCCGATGGTGATCGAATGGAATTGTCGTTTCGGTGATCCTGAGACCCAGGTTGTACTGTCCCGACTGCAGGACGATCTGGTTCCCTGGTTCCTCGGTGCAGCAAACGGCCGCCTTCCGGAAGGTGTGTTGCAATTCCTGCCGGGGACCAGCGTGTGTGTCGTGCTGGCCGCAGGCGGATACCCAGGAAAGATTCAAACAGGGCAGGGGATCACGGGCATTCCACCGGTGTTGTCACAAGATCCGAGCACCTCGGTTCTTGTGTTCCATGCCGGAACTTCAGTCGTGGATGGCCAGCTGGTGACTGCGGGTGGTCGCGTGCTTGGTGTCACGGCCGTCGGCACCAGTTTGACGGAAGCGCGCGCGAGGGCCTACGCTGCGGCAGATGCCATCGCGTTTGATGGCAAGCAACTGCGTCGCGATATCGGACTGAGAGCGTGATGCGGTTGTGACTGCCGACGCGGTCACAGAGGATACGCTCCTGCAGGGGCGTATTCATTTCTATCAACCGGTGCGGGGCTATCGAACCAGCATCGACCCGGTGCTTCTGTCGGGTTTTCTTGGTCCGCCTCACGGCCGCTTTCTTGAAATCGGCACTGGCTGCGGACTGCTTTCCTTTCTTTTGCTGCTCGCGGATCCCGACGCGCGCGGCGAAGCGATCGAGATTCAGCCGTCGCTGGCGGTGCTCGCCGAACGGGGTGTGCAACGAAACGGTTGCCAGGAGCGCCTGAGGATCGTCGTCGGCGATGCACGCACGCTCGTCGCGAACGACGAAGCTGAGCGCTTCGACACCGTTGTCAGCAACCCACCGTATCGAACGGTCGGCTCGGGAACCCTCTCCGCGAACGAGCAGCGCCGTCTCTCGAACCACGAGGTAACGCTCTCGCTTGATGACTGGACGCAGGTTGCGGCACGGATGGTGCGTCCCGGCGGCCGAGTTGGCGTCGTCTTTCCGGCAGAGCGCGAGGCGGCGTTGTTCGTTGCGTTACACAGCGCCGGCCTTGTCGTGCGTCGCTTTCGTCGGGTGCGACCGTCATCGGAGCGCCCGCCGATTCGGCTTTTGGTTCAGGCCGAACCCGGCCACGGTCCGGTGCCCGAGCCCGAGGCCGATCTCTGCGTGCATGAGGGCTCGCAGTTCAGCGCCGAGGTACGACGGATGCTGGGAGAATCCCCATGAACTGGGCGTCATCGGTGACCATCATTCGCCATCAGCTCGGTGCGATCGTTTGTACGGCCCTCGATTTCGGAGTGATGGTGACCATCGTCGAGACGGGTTTGGCGGGGCCCGTGTTCGCCACGGCGCTCGGAGCCGCTGTCGGAGCCATCACGAACTTCTTTCTGGGTCGACACTGGATCTTCTCGGCGAAACACGCCGCGCCTGTACAGCAGGGTCTGCGCTACGCCGTCGTTTCCGCTGCGAGTCTCGGACTCAATGCCCTCGGTGAATGGTTGCTGGTTCGCGTATTCGGATTGCAGTACATGGTCGGCCGTGTGATCGTTTCGGGCCTCGTGAGTTTGTTCTGGAACTATCCGATGCATCGCCGGTTCGTCTTCGCGAATCGAGGGCCCTCTTGACGCCAGGCAAGCCGCCTCCGATCCCGCGGACCGCGCGCCGCTGGCGATACCGTCTTGCTTACTGGCTGGCGCTTTGGTTTGGCTGCGGAAAGGCACCGATCGCGCCAGGAACCGTTGGCACGCTGGGTGCCTTGCCGCTCTACTTTCTGTTGGAGCCTCTCGGCCCCTTCGCGATTTTTGCGCTGGCCGCGGTTCTTACCGTGATTGGCATCTGGGCGGCGGGCGAGGTGGCCAGGATCCAGCGCGCCGAGGATCCGCAGATCATCGTAATCGATGAGGTCGCCGGCGTCATGCTGACATTGTCGATGTCCCCTGCCGGCTGGAAGGGCCTGGTGGTGGGTGTGGTTCTCTTTCGCCTGTTTGACCAGGTCAAACCATGGCCCGCACGCCAGATGGAGTCGTTGCCCGGTGGATACGGGATCGTTCTCGACGACGTCGCTGCCGCGGTCTGGGCCGGAACCTTGCTCGTCGCGGCCCAGCTCGTCGGCTGGCTCTAGCGCCTCCGACAATACATCGACTGCTGGCAATCCGGGTCGTCGCAGTCGATGCGGCCGTCGCAGTCCTCGTCAAAGCCGGTGGAGCACATGAAGCCCTGTTCAGAGCCGGCGCAGAATCGGCAAACGATCGAGTTGGCGCAGTCGGAGTCGTTGCAGTCGAGCGCTCCATCGCAATCGTCGTCGCGACCGTCGCGGCAGAAGTCTTCCCTGACGCCGCATCGAACCGAGCAGTTTGGCAGGAAGGCGCAGGTCACGTCCTTGCAATCCGCGACGCCATCGCAGTTGTCGTCGATGGCGTTGCCACAGATCTCGACGGGTCCACAGAGGGCACAGGCGAAGGTGGCGCTGCAATCGGCATCATCGCAATCGGTAAGTTCGTCGCAATCGTTGTCGATGCCATCCCGACAGATCTCGGTGCTGCAACGGCGACAAATCGGATCCCGGCTGCAATCGGTGTCTTTGCAGTCGACGAGGCCATCCTGGTCGTTGTCACGGCCGTCTCGGCAAACTTCGGGCTCGATCACACAGAACGGGTGCTGGCTGCAAGATGGATCGCTGCAGTCGGACAGACCATCGCAGTCGTCGTCCGACATGTTCGTGCAAGTCTCAGGTGTCACCAGACACTGCAGACATTGCGGCTGCCGGGCGCACTGGAAGTCGGCGCAATCCGTCAGGCCGTTGCAGTTGTTGTCGATGCCGTCGAAACACTGCTCGACCTGCTGTTGGCAGCACTCCTTGGTTCCGGCGCACTCCGGGTCCGCACAGTCGATGAAGACGTTGCAGTTGTTGTCGATGCCATCGAAGCAGATTTCTCGGCCCCCGGGCCGGACGTTCGAATCAAAGTCGTTGCAATCCGTACCACCGCACTCAATCGATTTGACGTTGTCGAAGTCCCGATCACAGCGGTTGATGTCGACGCATCCACGGAAGATGTCACACGTTCCGGGGAAGCACTGGCCGTCGTCCGGCTTGTGGTAGCAGCCGATTCCGGGATCGCAGGCGTCGAAGGTGCACTGGATGCCATCATCGCAGCTCGGCGGCGGTGACTGGAAACAGGTCCCCTGCGAGCAAAACTCTTCGCCATCACAAACGTTGCCGTTGTTGCATTCGGCGTTGCTCCGGCAGCCCGGGATAGGCACGCAGCCAAAGACGGAGTTGCACTGGCCCCCCGGACCACATCGGCGATCGTCGGCGAGGTGATAACAACCGACATTCGCATCGCAAAAGTCGAGCGTGCAGTCGATGCCATCGTCGCAGCTCAGCGGTCTACCACCACGACATTGACCGAAGGTGCATTCCTCGATGCCGTTGCAGATGTTGGCGTCCGAACACTGGCCTGAAGAGAAACACTGAGGTGTGCCACCGGTGCCGCCAACGATGAACCCGCCGCTACCACCGAGGATGAACCCACCCGCGCCACCTGCGCCTCCGACAATCGTGCCACCTGCGCCGCCGCGCACCGTGCCGCCGGTGCCGCCGCGAATCGTGCCGCCGAAGCCACCGATCACACCGCCGCCAGTACCACCGACGATGATGCCGCCAGCACCACCTTCAGATCCACCGCCGAATCCGCCTTCGGAATTGCCACCGATCGGACCACCGGTCCCACCGGCGCTGCCGCCTTCACCCACGAGTCCCGGATACCGACCGCATGCTGCGGGCAAAACGATCATCGCGAGAAGGGCGCCACGAAAAAACGAACGGACCTGACTAGGTGTAAAGGACATGGTACTGCTCCCCAGGTTTCTACACTATCCGCCAATTCTATCACCGTACCGCCTTGGCCGCTACAGCCTGTGGACAAATTGGTGATAACTGACCCAAAAACCGCCCCGAATTCGGTGGCGGCGGGGATACCTTGCCCTGAAAAGGGCGAATATTACGCCTCGGCGTAAATTCGGATCTGCTCGTCGACGACTTTCTCGTCCACGCCCGTTCGGATGAACTCCTTGAGGCAGTCCGAGAGCGTGAGGATCATCTCGTCGAGATCATCGTCGTCCGAAAGCTTGTTCATCAGCGCCCTGGCGCCGCTCGAGGGGTCTTCCCGGAGAAACTCCCGCACCGTCTCGACCGTCAGCTCGCCTGCAAAATCGATCTGGGCGTGTTCGAGCAGGAACGCGATCAGTTTGTTCACGGGGCCCTCCAGTTTTCGGGAATTCGGACAAAAATCAAACGGTGAGTCAGAAGCCTTATCGCGGAAACCCCGCGTGATGCAAGGATTTTTTGGAATTTCGAACAGTCCGTTCCTCTTGACTCACCTGTCGGATTTGTTACCGTCGTCCCCATCGTGACGCGGCCGTTATTGTTCGGGTTGCTTTCAGCTGTTGCCGCGCTTGCGGCCGGCTGCGGTCCGGTTCAGTACATCACCAAGGTCGGTGATGCCTCGAACGCGCATGCTCAGGCCGAGCGCGAGGACGCTCAAAACAGCGCGCCATACGAATTCACGGCAGCGTCGGAGTATCTCAAAAAAGCGCGTGAGGAAGCCGGGCGTTCGCAGTTCGACACAGCGGTGGCATACAGCGCACGAGCAGAAGAAATGTCACACAAGGCCCGCGCCATCTCGCGCGAGAACCGCGTGCAGGGCAAAACGGCGGACAAAACGGCCGAAAAATCACCCGCCGCAGTGGCCGATCCCTTTGGGGCCGGAGATGCACCTGAGGCCGCGGAAGAGCCGGCTCCCGTGCGTAATCGTCGAGGGCGCCAAAAATGAACTCTGTGCAGCGTTTGTTGCGTGGCGCATCGCGCGTCCGATTCGTTCTTGGCCTTGTCATTTTTGCCCTGTCGTCCGGTTGCGCCGGACAGCTGCTGCGCAAGCGGGTTCGTAGCACGCGGACCGTCCTGCACGATGCGCGTGAGGCGGGGGCATACGAATGTGCGCCGAGGTACCTCGCGATGGGCGAGGTGCATGTCGAGTTTGCCGAGAACGAGCTCGATCAGGGCGACTACTTTCGCGCGCGAAACCACATCGAAATCGCCGAGCAGAATGCGGGCGAGGCGCGTCGACGCACGGGCAACTGCAAGAAAGAACCCCCCGCACCAGAGCCTGTCGAGACGCCTGTTGCGGTGACGCCCAAGGATAGCGACGGCGACGGTTTGCTCGATTCGGATGACAAGTGCATCGTCGAGCCCGAAGACAAGGACAAGTTTGAGGACGAGGATGGATGTCCCGATCCCGACAACGATTCGGATTCGATCGCGGACAGCGCGGACATTTGTCCGACGGATCCAGAGGACCTCGACAAATTCGAAGACGAGGACGGCTGCCCTGAAATCGACAACGACAAGGACAAGATTGAAGATTATCGAGATCGTTGTCCGTCGGTTGCGGAGGACCTGGACGGCTTCGATGATGAAGACGGTTGTCCGGATCGTGACAACGACGCCGACACGATCGACGACGCCGCAGACAAGTGTCCCAATGAAGCGGGACCGGTCGCCACGGGTGGATGTCCGCAGCAGTTCAAGTTGATCGAGGTCAAGGCGGATAAGATAGAGCTTCTCCAGAAGATCTTCTTCGACACGGCGAAGGCCACGATTCAACCCCGGAGCTATCCGCTCCTTGATGAGGTTGCCGAGGTGTTCCGTGCTCGACCAAGCCTTCGCGTCCGAATCGAGGGCCACACGGATAGCAGGGGCAAGCGTCCACTTAACCTGCGCCTCTCGCAGGCGCGGGCGGATTCTGTCAGGGCTCGTTTGATTGGACTTGGAATTACCGCGGATCGGATGGAGAGTGTCGGCTTTGGACCCGATCAGCCTATCGAGACGAACCGTACTGCGGCAGGGCGTGAACGCAATCGCCGCGTCGAGTTCGTGATCACGAACCAATAATACACTCTCCCGCCCCGTCGGGAAATCGCGAAGGATCCCTGATGTACGTTAACGCAGTGGCGGCGTCGCGCGCCGTCTCGAAGTTGTCGATTGCCGTCCTCTTGCTGACGCTCACGCTGACGCTGGGCTCAAGGTCAGCCTGGGCAGACTCGGCCGGAAAGGAACGGGTTACGGCGCTGCTGAATCAGTCGCTGGCCGCGTTTGCCGAGCGGAAATGGCCAGAGTCGCGAAAATCCGCGGAAGAGGCAGAGGCCGCGACGGCGCTCGGTGGATTCACGGACGCTGAAAAGCGGTCGGTTCTTGCGCGTATTCGCGTCGTGTTGGGGGCAATTCAGGTCGAAGGGTTTCACAATCCCGGCGAAGGTGTTTCGCTTTTCCGTCGAGCATTAAAGGAAGACGCCTCCGCCAAGCTGACCAAAACGCTGGCAACCGCGGATGTGAAGAACGCGTTCAAGACCGCCCTCATCATGGTGCGCTCCGAGGCGGGCGCAGACGTGGTAACCGAGGCTCCACCGCCAAGCGCTGCGGCTCCCGAACAAAAACCTGCTGACAACGAAGCGACTGCAGCTGCGGCGAAGGAAAAAGCGGCCAAGGACAAAGCCGCTGCCGAGAAGGCCGCGCAGGAGAAGGCCGCGCAAGAGAAGGTAGCGCAGGAGAAGGCCGCGCAAGAGAAGGTAGCGCAGGAGAAGGCCGCGCAAGAAAAGGCCGCACAGGAAAAGGCCGCACAAGAAAAGGCCGCACAAGAAAAGGCCGCGAAGGCGAAATCTGCAACGGCGGCAAAGGCTGCACCCGTTCAAGAAGAAGCGGAAAAAGAGGAAGAAGAAGAGCTGAGCCTTGAAGAGCTGCGCCGTCGTGCGCGCGAAAAGAAATTCGCCCAATCCGATTCCGGCTCGACGAAGGACTCCAAACCGACCGCATCGGAGGCGAAGCCCGCGTCAGAACCAACGGAGACTGCGGCGAAGCCAGAAACGAAACCAGAAGCGAAGCCTGAGGCGAAACCAGCAGAATCCACGTCCACGCCAAAGCCAGTTGTCGTGGCGAAGCCGCCCGAGGAAAAAAAGCCTGAGGAGCCGGATCTTCCCGCAGATATTCCGGAGCCCCTTTACTGCCCGAACGCACTGGAGGCGCCACCGCGTCGTACGGGGGTGCTTCGCTGTGTTTTGCAACCCGAAATCCAGGCTGCGAAAGTTGTGTTCTTCTACCGGATCTCCGGCAAGGAAGAGTTTGAAACGCAGGACGCAACGCGTACGCCCGGAGGATGGTTGATTGCAGCTGCACCGGCCGCTGCGTTCGTCGGAAAGTCGCTGCACTACTACTTCGAGGCCAAGGATGCCAACGGAGAGGTCGTCGCAGTCAACGGCAGCTTCATGAGTCCGAATATGATGCTTGTCCGAGAGGGCTCTCCACCACTCGGTCTCGATGCCTTTGCAGGGATGCGGGTCGGCGGCGTGGAGATCAGTGAGAAGGACGAGAACCCACTCGCGGATCGTATTTTCGGCATACCGGGAGAGCCTCCGCCCGAGCAGCGCTACTGGGTTTCGTTTGGACTTGGAACCGGATACGGCTTCCACGGTGCCCAGCAGCTTGAGTGGTACGAATACGAGAACGCGCCGGGCTCGGTGTCCATCCCGGGCGGCGGTCGTTCAGCGGGTCAAATCTTGATCGCACCCGAGGCCGGATACCGATTCACCCATCGCCTCTCGGTTGCGCTGGCCGTTCGCGGGCAAATCATCCTGCACGAAGGCTCGGAGTCGGTCATGGCTGGCGCCCCTGCACCCGCTGCCTTCTCGGTGATGGCGAAGGGGATCTACACTTATCCAATTGGCGAGCGGATCACCTTGCATGGATGGTTCGGGCTGGGGGGCGGAGAGGGTGTGCGCCTCGTGATTCCAGCCGATCCGGAGAATGTCGATCGCAACCGGGATAGCAGTGACACCGTTGCGGTTGGGCCCATCCTGACGGGGATCGGGATAGCGGCCGACTACCATCTGTTTGACGCCTGGTCAGTCCGCGTGAACTTCCCCCAGATGCTCATCGCCTTGCCAACCTTTGGAACGGTCTTTGACGCCACGGCAGGCGCCGTCTACGCCTTTTAAACGGTCCTGGAGGGGGCTTTCGTCATCGTTGGCGTTTGTCCCTGGCCAGGGCTTGTTCTCGCCTTGACCTGCACAGGTTTTGCCCTATACCAGCCGTGATGCCTCGGTTTGTAAGTGTTCATTCGCCATGGATCTCGACACCGATGCTCATCTGCGCGATGGGTCTCCTGGGCGCGTCCTGTGCGAAAGAATCCAACGGCCCTGGGACGCCGGAAGCCCGCAAGGTCGCGCCGTCCATTTCGGTGCAACAGGCTCCCGCCAAAACCATGACCGTTCCTGTCGAGCTTAGTCTTTCGGGCTCGCTCATCGGCGCAGAGGAGGCCGAGGTTGCAGCGGGGGCTGCGGGGAAGGTTCTCGCGACCTACGTCGAACGTGGCGCAGTGGTCAAGCGGGGGGCGTTGTCGGTGCGCCTCGACGGCCGTTCCATTGGTGCGCAGGCACAGGAAGCCGCTGCACATCTTGAGTCGTTGCGTGCCACAGCAGCGCAGGCCCAGCTCGACTGCCAGCGCAACGAGCAGATGTTCGGCAAGGGCGCCATCTCAAAGGCCGACTACGATGGAAGCCGAACCCAGTGTGAGACCACGAAGTGGTCCGTTTCGGCGGCCGAGGCGCGCAAGACCCTCACGGCCGAGGCGCTTCGTGATACAGAAATTCGCGCCCCCTTCAATGGCATGGTGGTCGAGCGCTTCGTCAGCGCGGGTGAATACGTGCGGCCGGATTCACGGGTCGTCACCCTCGTGGCCGTGGATTCATTGCGGATCGAGCTGACGGTCCCCGAGAGTGAGCTTGCCCGCGTTCGCCAGGATATGCCGATCGACTTTCGCCTCGCAGCCGCGAGTGACGGAAAAACGTATCACGGTCGCATTCGATACGTGGGCCCCGCGGTGCGAAAGCAAACCCGCGACGGTGTCGTCGAGGCCGTGGTGGACAACGCAGACAATGAGCTGCGTCCAGGGATGTTCGTGACCGCATCGCTGGCGCTCGGTGAACAGACCGTTCCGGCCGTGCCGGAGAAGGCCATCGTTGCAGATGGTGCCCTGCGACACGTCTTTGTGGTGGTGGGCGGGCGGATTGAGGATCGCGTGGTGCAAACCCAGGCTGTTCGCGACGGTCTCGTTCCGATCATCCGGGGTATCAAGGATGGGGAATCCGTTGTGACCGCGATTACCCCCGAAGTGCGCGACGGCGCACGCGTGAACTGAGACCTCTCCATGCAATGGCTCGCCAGCATTTCAGTCAAACGGCCGGTGTTCGCGATGGTCATGATCTTGACCATTGTTGTGGTCGGATTCGTTGGCTACGGGAGCCTCAACGTCGATCGCTTCCCGGCCGTCGACTTTCCGGTGATCTCGGTCATCACGGTCTTGCCGGGCGCAGCGCCAGCCGAGGTCGAAACCGAACTGTCGGACAAAATTGAAGGTGCCATCAACACCCTCGGTGGCATCGAGGAGCTGCGATCGGTTTCCACGGAAGGTGTCTCTCAGGTCTATGTGACCTTCACCCTTGATCGGGATGTCGATACCGTCGCACAGGAGGTGCGCGATCGGGTCAACGGCATCATGCTGGACCTGCCGGAGGGAACAAAGTCCCCCGTGATCGGCAAGCTGGATCCGGATGCCGCTCCGGTGCTGTTCGTCGCGCTGAAGTCGTCGCGTCCCGTTCGGGAAATCACGGAGCTCGCGGAGCACGAGGTTCGTCAGTCACTCGAGAACATTTCCGGAGTCGGCCAGGTCAGCGTTGTGGGTGGCCGCAAACGTCAGGTTCAGATCTTGATTGATCCGCTGCGCATGCGAGCGGCAGGTCTGTCACCCATTGACATCCAGCGCGCCGTCGTCTCACAAAACGTATCGGCGCCCGGTGGTGCGATTGAGACGGGGCCTGAGCGTCTGACCTTTCGCGTTCGTGGTCGTCTCGACAGCGTGAAGGCCGTTGGCGACGTGATCGTGCGGTCGGTGAACGACCATCCCGTGATGGTCCGCGATGTGGCGACGGTTGTCGACGGCGAAGAGGAGGCCGAGACCGCCGCGATGGTGGATGGCGAGCAGGCTGTCGTGTTGTCGATTCGTCGGCAGTCCGGGGCCAACAGCGTCGAGGTTGTGGACGCCTTGCGCGAACGGATGGCGGAGATTGCGCCGTCAATGCCGTCTGGCACCACGCTCTCGGTCATTCGTGACAACACCGAGAGCACTCGAACAAGCGTCGCCGCGGTCAAGGAGCACCTCATTCTCGGCGCGTTCCTCGCGTCCATCGTCGTCCTGATCTTCCTCGGCAACGTTCGCAGCACGATCATCGCCGCGCTCGCGATCCCGACCTCCATCATCGGCACCTTCCTCGTGATGTGGCTGTTCGGGTTCACGTTGAACATCATCACGTTGCTCGCACTCGCGCTGGCGGTCGGCATCGTCATCGACGACGCGATCGTCGTGCTCGAGAACATCTTTCGCTTCATAGAGGAAAAGCGCATCCGACCGATGCCCGCGGCCATCCACGCGACGAAGGAAATCGGACTTGCAGTGCTCGCCACGACGCTATCGCTCCTCGCGGTGTTCTTGCCCGTGGCATTCATGAACAGCATTCCCGGACGCTTCCTGCGCAGCTTCGGGTTGACCATGGGTGCAGCGATTGCGATCTCGCTCTTTGTCAGCTTCTCGCTGACCCCGATGATGGCTTCCCGCTGGTTGCGGCTGGACACGCGACCACCAGAAGAGCGGACGAAGGGCGCGCTTGAGCGGCTCGTGGATATCTTCTACCGACCGGTTGAGCGCGTTTATATGAAGATCCTCGGCTTCTCGATGGATCACCGCTGGCTGGTCGTCGTGGCCTGCGTGGGCACGCTCGTGTCCATCGGAGTACTCGGCAAAATGGTTCCGGCTGGCTTCCTGCCGAAGAATGACGAGGCACAGTTCGAGGTCAGTGTGCTCACGCCAGAGGGGACAAGCCTGGTTGCGACGCAGATCGCGGCGGAGCGCATTGCGAGAGAGCTGCGGGAATGGCCCGAGGTCTCGGCCACCATGGTCACGATCGGTGACAACAGCACGAAGACGCGAAACCTCGCGTCGATCTTCGTGCGATTGGTACCGCCCGATCGTCGCAAGCTGACGTAGGACGAGCTGCAGGCCCGCGCGCGTGAGGAGATCATTCCACGCTTGCCTCCCGAATACCGAACCTCGGTGTTGGCGGTCGCTGCCTTCGGTGGCGGCGCCTTCAGCACGGCGACCGTGCAATACACGCTGGCGGGCCCTGATCTTGATCGCCTGACCGAGTACGCGGATGCGATCACCAAAAAGATGAAGGCGATACCCGGCGCCGTGGACATCGACACGTCGCTCATCACGGGAAACCCCGAGATCGTCGCCAACGTGAATCGACGCAAGGCCGCCGATCTGGGCGTCAGCGTGATGGACGTTGCCAGTACAGGTCAGGTCATGGTTGGAGGCGTGAAGATCTCGCGCTTTCAGGAGCAGGGCCGCGAATACGACATCTTCCTTCGGGCCGCGGATCGCTTCAGAACAAGCACCGAGTCGCTCGGACTGTTGTCGGTCCCGTCGATGAAACTCGGTTCAGTCCCCTTGCTGGACGTGGTGGATCTCGAACCGGCACGCGGGCCTTCCAAGATCTCACGGCTGGCGCGGCAGCGGCAGGTGACCTTCTTCGCAAATACAGCTCCCGGTGTTGGCGCAGCCGAGGTTGGCGAGGCGCTTGAGAAGATCGTCGCCGACATGAAGCTTCCGGCGCAATATCAGTTCGCGGCGTTCGGGCAGTCCAAGGAGATCAAGAAGACGGGGCAGAGCTTCATGCTCGCGTTCGGGCTGTCATTCGTCTTCATGTACCTGATTCTCGCGGCACAGTTCGAGTCGTGGTTACACCCGATCACGATCTTGTTGTCGTTGCCCTTGACCGTCCCGTTCGCCCTCGTTTCGCTCATCATCTTCAAGCAGTCGCTCGACATCTTCACGATGTTGGGCATCCTGGTCTTGTTCGGCGTGGTCAAGAAGAACTCGATCTTGCAGATCGACCACATCAATCACCTGCGTCGACTGGGGCACCCTCGTCGCGAGGCGATCTTGATGGGCAACAAGGATCGTCTCCGGCCCATCTTGATGACGACCCTCGCGTTCGTTGCGGGCATGGCGCCGCTTGTGACCTCGAAGGGTATTGGCGCCGAGTTCAACCGTGCCACGGCCGGCCCGGTGGTGGGTGGACAGATCCTCTCTTTGCTGTTGACCCTGCTGGCGACACCGGTTGCCTATTCGATCTTTGACGACATGTCCGTGTTTTTTCGGCGTGTGTTCCGAATGCAGCCCCGACCGGATTCGGAGACAGGGGCGAGCGAGATTATGGACGAGCCGGAAGTTGTTCCCGGCGCGGTGGAAGCGAAACCCGTGTCCGGTGAGGTGTTGTCATGAAGCGGACGCGTGTCGTCTGTGCGGCCATGGCATTGCAGCTGTTGCCGGTGGCGGCCCTGGCGCAAGAGCACGGTGGCGGCGAGCTGACGTTGGAAGATGCCCTTCGTTCGGCGAAGAAGCGCAATCGCAGCCTGGTCGCCGAACGGGCGCGCCTGGCGCAGGCACAGACCAACGTGGAGCAGGCCTGGTCGTCATTGTTTCCGACGGTGGCCGTGCAGGGCCGCTACACGCACAACTACAAGCAATTCGAGCTGGGATTCGCGGGAACGCCGCTCCTGTTGCAACCGACCAATCAGCTCGACGGTGTCTTCTCGATGTCGGCACCACTGGTCGCGCCCGCCGCGTACCCGGCGCTGGCGGCGGTGAAGGCGGGTGTACAGGCTTCCGAGGCGAACTTCGACGTGTCCGAGAACGCTGTGCTGATCTCTGTCGCACAGATGTTCTATGCCGCCGCGATCGCGGATGAGATGGTGCTCGCGCGGCAGTCGTCGTTGAACGTGGCGCGAGCGACGCTCGCCAATGCGACCTCGCGTTTCGAGGCGGGCACGGTGACGAAGGTCGACGTGGATCGCGCACAGATGGCGGTGTTGAGGGCGGATCAAATGGAGCGAGAAGCCCGGGATGGGCAGGCGCACACCTATCGTGCCCTCTCGACCTTGATTGAAAAAGAAGGCCCCTTCACGGTGAAGCTGCAGGCCATGGAACCCGAAATGCATGACGAGGGCGATCTCGCCTCTTCCTTGCATTTGCGCCCCGAGTTTCGCGCGCTGGAGGCTGCAGCGAAGATGGCGGACGAGCAGGCCCGGGCGTACAAGTGGCGCTGGGCTCCCACTGTTTCGGCATTCGGAAACGCACGCAAGTTCAATTACGACAACTTCGTTCGCGATCGGCATTCGTGGGCGCTGGGTGCGCAGCTCGACTGGGTTCTGTACGACGGCGGGATTCGGGATGCACAACGGCATCTGGCAGAGGCGCAGATGGCAGAGGCTCAAGCCAAGGCTGAGGTGTTGCGCGCGAGCATTCGCGATGCGCTTCACGATGGTCGCCGCAAACTTGAGACCAAGGCTGCGGGCGTGAAAACTGCCGAACGTTCAGTCGATCTCGCCAAAGGGACCGTTGAGCTTGTGCGTGTGCAATACGAATCCGGTGCCACGACTCAAGTCGAGCTCTTGCAGGCGCAGGACGCGCTGGTTGCGGCGCAAGAACGGTTGGCGCAGGCGCACTACGATCTCGCCGCTGCCGATCTCGCGCTTCGTCACGCTGCGGGCACGTTCCCGCCGCGTTGAGTATTTCGGTCGGGCAGACTGCCTAGGTCGCTGACTTCGCTTCAGGCGTCGCCTCTTCCTCGGCAGGCGCCGGGATCAGCTCCTTGAGCGTGTCGCTCGCTTCAGGCCAGATGAGCATCACAAATGCACCGAGGGCAATGAAGCTCTGGTAGGTAAATCGAAGATCGGTCCAGCCTTCTGCGAGCGTGAAGAACTGCGCCACGCATATCGCCATCAGCGCGATCATGCCGTTCGCAAAACGCTTGTTCTCGACTTCGGACGGTGTGATCACGTCAAGCGCCATCGGTAACAAGAATATGTAGTGCAGATAATAGTTCGACGGATAGAACACAAACGGGATGATGAGCAGGCCGAGCAAGGCTGTCTGTTCGAGTTTGCGCTTGCGGCAGGCCAGGAACGCAGCGGCAACAAAGGCGAACATCACGGCGATGAAGAGAACGCGACGCTCTTGCAGTGTCTCCTCGAAGCTGCGCATCCACTCACCCCAGACATCGGGTACGTTGCGTTCTCGCAGGCTCTTCCCGGTGGTCGATGGCTTGAAGGCCATGACGTTGCGGAGACCCACGTTGTTCACGCTGGGATCGCTGGCGTGAATCGCGATTTTTCTTGCCCAGTTGCCCCACGAATTGTTGGCGCCATAGGTCAGCGAGGTCGCGGCGAAGAAGAGGGTCACGCACAAGGTGGCACCCGCGATCGCGCGCACTGCCGCCTGCTGTGCCTTCAACAGGCCGCGGAAGGACGGGAGTTTCTTCTCGGTACGGAGGTGATCGATGACGTACCACAAGATCGGCACGACGAGGAACATCGTGGATACGGCAGGGAAGGCCCGGATGAGACCGCCATAGGCGAGCAACGCGCCCCCGAGCATCGGCCGATTGCGCTTGATCGCGCAGGCGCCGAGCCCCAGCGCGACGAGCCAGTCCTGGCGGAGGATCGAACCCATGAGGTTCGTGCCGAACATGTAGAAGTCGGTGGCTCCGAAGAGGATCGCCACGTACGCGGCCATTCGGAAATCGAAGGTACGCCACACCACGACCAGCAGCAGCAAGATCAGCACCGGATCGATCAACCCAACGAGCACGAGGTTCCGTTCCGTGAACTGGGCGTCATGCAGGAGGGCGTAGGCGCCAATCAACCAGACCGGGGTTGCGTTTCCGCCGTGGTCGCTCATGCCACCGAGATAGTCACCGGGACCCATGATCTCAATGAAGTTCCGCATGTCGGCCTTGAAGGACGTCCATCGCGCATCGGAGAAGCGGCGCTTGACCTCCTCGATATGATCTTTCATGTCGATCGCCTTGCGCATCTGGCTCGTGCGCAGATCACGGAACTCGACCTCTGCGATGTCCTCGATCTTTTTGCCGGCGAGATCAACGTAGGCGGCAGCGCTGGCCGCATACAGCCCGTCGAACTTCAGCTCGTCGTAGTACTTGGCCATCGGGATGTAATGGCGCTGATCAAACGTATGGACGTGCGTGCGCTGCCCGTTCGAATGGTTGAAGAACTGCGCGGCGCCGAAGTGGTAATAACAACCGATCGCGGCGAGGCCGAGGAAGCCGAGAATGCCGTTGCGAACGCCCGGGTGGATCTTGAGGCGCGTGAACGTCTCCTTGTAGATGACGAACCCCGCGAGCGCCGCCACCAGCGCACGCATCGCTGCCTCGAAGGTCTGTTCGTTCTGAAACGAAGGCACACCGTAGCTGTTGAACAATGGGTACAGGTCCGACAGCTCCTGAATCAGTGCAATCAACAGATAGAGCGGAACCAGCGACAACAACAACGTCACCTTGAGGTTCTTGTGATTCGAAAGCAGGATGATGACGAGCAACGACCCGGCGAACACAAGAAGTGATGTGAGCGCCGATTCCGCGGCGGGTTCCCCGTTTACCCGTTGTGGTTCCACGGGCATCGCTGCCGGACAAGTTGCGAACAGCGCGACGTCGCCGATGGCGTACATGCCGTCTCCACCAGAGGCGGTGATGCGAATCCATCTCGCCGTCGCGACGAGCTTGTCGTGGCGGAATCTCATGCCGGCGCCGTCCACGGGCACCGCGGTCCAGACTGGAAAGAAATTCGTGCCGTCGATTGAGCCCGAGATGAAATACATGTCGTTGTTGTCGCCCTGCAGCTGGGCGCAACGGATGCTCTCGGCCTTTCCGAGATCCCAGATCACCATCGCGGCGGGTGAGCTCACGCGCGAGGTCACATCGGTCAGCCAGAAGGCCCCTTCTTCGGGGGCAATGCCGTCGGTGAGCTGGTCGATGCGGCTGACGCCCTCGGCTCTCTCGACCTTCTTGTCACGGAGCAGGTTCTCGGAATCCGCGTGGGCCGGATTGGCGTTGAACAGGGATAGGCTCCCTCCCAGGACAAGGAGGGTCAAGGCGGCGGATAGACGGGGATGAGAGGCGACCTGCATGACCGGCGCATGTTACCGGCAAACCGCCAAGTTTTCAGCGGATCATTGCGGCTGCATCGCGAGCGGATTGGGGCCGATCAGAGGGCGACAGCGCCGTCAGCCCAAGTAAAAGCTCGAAAAGCCGCTCGGCATCGCGTGTCCCTGCGCCACGCGCCTGCACGTCGGTGGGCAGCGTCGCCGGGCGATGACGCCCTGCCACCAGATCGCCCAGGGTTCGCATCGGGCGGCCGGTCAACATTTCCCAGAGAATCGCCCCGACCGCGAAGAGATCGGTCGACGGCGAAGCGGGTGCCCCCTGCATTTGCTCGGGCGCGAGAAAATGCGGCGTACCCGCGGGTCCCATCGCGTTCCGTGGGTCGTCTGCGACGATTCGAGCCACGCCAAAGTCAACGAGGACCGGCGCCCCCGGCGCCCTCAACAGGATGTTGCGTGGTTTCAGATCGCCATGCACGAGTCCCGATTCGTGCACGAAGGCGAGCGTCTCGAGCAGCTGCTTTGCCGTTTCCAACGTCTCCGCGAGCGGAATCGGTTCGGCGCCCTCGGATATGCGCGTACGCAGTGTGCCGCCGGGAAGGTATTCCATGGCGAGGCTGCGTGAGCGTTCGTCCAGATCGTAAACCGCAACCACCCCGGGGTGTCGCAATCGGGCCGCTGCCCGCGCTTCCCAGAAGAACCGCTCCCGGGCTGCCTCTTTATTCGTAGCACCCAGCTCGGGGTGTAATACCTTCAGCGCCACGTTGAGTTCAAGGGCGCGATCAACCGCAAGATAGACCGTGGACGTTGAGCCTCGGCCGATCTCCCGTACAAGATCGTAACGCCCGGCGGTGACGCCTTTCGGTGACACCAGTGTGGCTTCGTTTCTCGCCGGGGCCGGTGGCAGAGGCGTTCGCCTGCTGGCTTGCAGACGCGCCATCTGCGCGCGCGCCTCGGGATGATCGATGTTGTCCGCGAGCAATCGCTGCCAGAGACTTGATGCGATGGCCTTGCTGCCAACCCGTGCCTCAAGTCGGGCGAGGAGCATCACAGCCTCCACGGTGAGCTCATCATCGACGCCGGTGCCCGTCGGGTTCTCGCGCACCATCGGTTCAAGGACCGTTCGCGTGGCTTCAAGATCCGAGGACTGTTCCAGGAGGCGCCCGAGCTGCAGCCTCGTCGTTCGATCCTGCGGATCTTGTCTGAGCTGTTGTCGGAGTCGACCCAGTTCCTCGGCGCTCATGCCTACGCGATCTCCCAGTAGACGGATGAGCCCGGGGTAGGGCCGGGAAACTCCAGCACATCCCCATGAAGAAGATCGCAGCTTCCGGAGAGCCGAATGTCGCCGACCCGCAGCATCGGTGCGTTTTCCGTTGCCGTGATCCGTACGACCTCGCCGTCGAAACGCAAAAACAATCCCGCCGCATCTGGGCTCAGCGTCGCGAGATCGATCGGTTGCGCGCTCAGGACCACGTGCAACGTGCGATCGAGTCCACTGCGACCCCTCATCACGAGCACGCCCGGTGGTCCTTCCTCGATCGCGACGAGCGCATGTTCACCCAGCGTCAATTCCTCGCGGACGCCGAGCGCAAACGCTCCGGATATTCGTGCGCCACCGATCCAGGTCCCCGAACGCGAGGACAGATCCGATACGGCGTATCGCGCACCATCACGAACGATCTGTGCGTGTCGACGCGAAATCGATGGATCGCGTAGCACAATCTCGCATTGTGGATCGCGTCCGAGCACCGCGGGGACACTCGCGAAGCGGAGTGCGAGGGCAGGGTCGTCGCGGCGTCGCAGGGTCACCGCGCGACCGCGAATCAGACCCGAGGACAGCTTCATGCGGAGCTCGGAGAGCGTGGTCGATTCAAGTTCGGCTGTCGACAGTGTATCGAGGAGGGCGAGGGCAGCCGCGCGCTGACCCGTGGCCAGTTTTCGATCGACCTCGAGTCGGATTTGCCGGGCGCGTCGGTTCTGATCGCGGCTTTCGTCGAGGCGCGCGTGACACGCTTCCATCTTCTCAATGTCACCAAGCGCGCCGTAGGCATCCGCCGCCTGCGCATCTCGGCCGGCTCGTTCGAACGCCGACGCGGCGTCGCGCATCCGTTCGGCCAGGAAGAACAACTCGCCCGCCAGTGCGAGGGTGTCCTTCTCCTGTACTGTCAACGGCTCGTGTCGCAATCGTCGCGCGATGGTGCGAGCGGCGAGCGTTCGCACTGTTTGCAGTTCCTTGACGATTCCCGAACGGACGGTTGGATCGGGGAGGGCTTGCAAGGCCACATGTGCCGCCCGGGCTGCCGATTCGAGCTCGTCGAGCGGTATCGATTCGAGGCCTGCCTGTCCGAAGAGCAGCTCCAGCGATGCCCAGGCGCGCTCCTGAATCAACCGCTCCGTCAGACGCGACAGCCTGCCCACACTGGCCGCGGCCTCAATCTGTGCGGCGGTGAGCAGAAGCTGTGGATCGGCCATGGTTACGGTTTTTTGAAACGACAGACCAATTCACGCAGGCGCCGGGAGCCGCCGCCCTCGCGGACCAGGAACTTGATTCCCGTTCCGTCCTTCCCCGCATGGTAAAGCACGCGACACGCAAGCTCCATGGGTTGTTCGCTGCCTGGTGGATTTAATCGAACCACCAGCTGCGAGCCGATCTCCGGCTGAGTGATCCCCTCGATGAGGCCACCGCTCACGCTGATCTCTTGCAGTGTGGCCGAGCGGGAGCGCGCCTGATCTTCGAGCCGCACCATGACGGGTAGGCCCACCGGCAATCGAGCGTGCTTGCGACGGGGAGCCTTGGGCCGTGTTCCTGAAAAGGTCTCGAGGATGAAATCCACCTTCGGCTTCTCCGAGGTGTCGACTGCGACGGTGACGCCTGCGCGAACCCTGAGCCTGGGCAGCGCCGAGCGCCACTTCGTGGCCTTTCCCTTCACCATGACCCGATTGGGGAGGTCCTTGCACACCAGCTCGACCACGACTTCGGTTCCGACCTCAATCGCGGTGGTATGCGGGCAGAACAATTCCACTGCGCCTTTAGCGTCGCTGTAGGCCTGCGAAAACGCCTCCGCATTGCGGCAGCGCAAAACGACGATAGTTAATCCGCTCCCCTTCGTAGCCACGTCATGGCACCTATGCCATCGCTGTACTAGCTTCCCCAGTTGCGTCATGTCAATCCGTGTTTACGTGGACGGCCGTGTTTTATTGCCCGAAGAGGCCACCATCCCGGTGTTCAATCGGGGCTTTCTCTTTGGCGAGAGCGTTTTTGAGAGCGTCGGAACCGTCAACGGCGAGCCCTTCGCGATGACCGAACACCTGGAACGCCTTGAAAATTCGGCGTCCCAGCTCGGAATCTCCGTCCCGTCGCGGAAGACGATTGAGGAGGCCGTCGCACAGACCGTCGCGGCCGCCGGCAACCCGGAGTCTCGGATTCGAATCGTCGTCACGCAGGGCGGCGGAATTCCAGCCGATGGTCGATTTGACCTGGTTCCTGCGGAACCTGGACAGCCCGAGCTTGTCGTTATTGTGATGCCTCTGCACGCGCCATCGCCGGAAATGCAGCGAAACGGCGTCTTCGCGGAGATCGTCACGATCATGCGCAACCACCCGGGTTCGGTCGACCCATCGATAAAATCCGGCAACTATCTCTCCAGCGTGCTCGCGCTGAGGGAGGCTCGTCGCCGCAACCCAAAGGCCCACGAGGCCATTCTGTGTTCGCCGGACGGCTTCGTCGCCGAAGGCGCGACCAGCAACGTCTTCATGGTGGCCGGGGGGGTGGTGAGGACACCCGCGCTCGAAGTGGGCATCCTCGCCGGGATCACGCGTTCGAAGGTTCTGCAGGTCGTGAGGGAGGCGGGCATTCCCTGCGAGGAGACGCGCATCTCGCCGGATGCACTAAGGCAGGCCGATGAGGTCTTCTTGACGAGCGCCGCCCGCGGTGTGCTGTCGGTGGTACAAATCGACGGCAAGGCGATCGGTGAGGGCAAGCCCGGTGTGCTGACTCAAAAGATCGCGGCGCTTTATGCTGCAATCGGAACGCCCAACAATTCTGGGAAAGGCGCGTCGTGAAGTCATTCTTTTTGTTTTCCGGTGTGCTGCTGATGGCGAGCGGCATCCTGCAGGTTTTTGTACGTCCGCGCGCGGAGAAGGAGACACCGCTGACCCGTATCATCAACCGGTCGACAATACGGGCCGTGGTCTTCGTGATCGTTGGGCTTGTGGGCGTAATGGTCGGCACCGGACACTTGCCGATGCAGTTGCCCTAGTGCCTGAGCGAGGCGAGGAACGCGACGAGATCGCGGAGCTCGCGTCGGGAGAGGATATAACCGAAGCCGTCGGGCATGCCCGAGACGCCGCGCTCCCGCTCGGCTATCAGCGTCTTTTGCAGGTTCACGAGGCCTTCCTCGACCGATTCGAGTGACAGCTCCGTCTGGGTCTCGGTCTTGACGGTTCCGCCGTGGACACCACCGTCCTTCATTGTCAGCAGGACGGATTCGTATCCCGGGGCGAAGTGTTTGCTGGGGAACACGACGGCCTCAAGCAGGTAATTTCGGTCGCGGTCTCTTCCCACGTTCTCAAGTCCGGGACCGACGGTGACGCCGTGTCCCTCGGTCGTGTGGCAGCGTCGGCATTGCACCTGCTCGTGA
>Ga0169931_10001809_pt1 | contig 35297 bp, 31 predicted proteins | sample Kivu_15m_20L_FD_129675 | JGI IMG/M metagenome (GOLD analysis project Ga0169931, IMG submission 129675) | Freshwater microbial communities from Lake Kivu, Western Province, Rwanda to study Microbial Dark Matter (Phase II) - Kivu_15m_20L... | ecosystem: Environmental > Aquatic > Freshwater > Lake...
CTGGCGGGCAGTCTGGCGGGCAGAGCACCCTAGGGCCGAGGGATCATCTATTCGAGTGTACCGAAAAGACTCGACCCCAGGGTGGCCAGCATCGCTCCCAAGGCCTCAGCCACAGTGTTGACCAGGCGATACAGCACCACCCCACTTAGCACCGCCGCCGGAGTAAAGTGGCCCTGCAACAACCCTAGGGCGATCGCCTCAAACACCCCCAGCCCCCCCGGTGCCCCCGGTACCACCAGCCCCCCCAGCCAGGCCAGAGCAAAGGCGCTGACCGTACTGGGCCAGTCGCTCAGGACCAAGGGCGTGACCGCACTCAGCACCAGCACAAAGCCCACCCCCCGCAGCAGAACGTAGCCCAGCTGGCCCACCAGGGGTTTCAAGGGGTAGCGGTGCAGGCCAGGGGCAGAGGCGGGGGAAAGAGCTTTGAATTTTGAATTTTGAACGTTGAATTCTTCAGACGCCTTGGCGGCTTTTGATCGCCCCAGGCGCTCAACCACTGGGTTGAGGCGACGGGGGGTGAGAAGTTCGAGCACCAGGCCCAGCCCGACGATCTGCCAGGGCCAGTAGCGGGTGGGGGTCGCGATCCCGATCAGGAGGGCGGCGGTGGCCATCAGCAGGGGCTCGAGGGCCACACCAATCAGGGCGGTGCCCTGGTCTATGCCCACGGTTTTAAGGGCGCGCACCCGGCCAAAGAAGTGCCAGACATTGCCCGGCAGGTACTTGAGCAGGTTGGTTTGCAGGTACACCCTTGTGCTCCAACGGCCCGTAATCAGCTGCTGGAGGGCCTGTAGCGCCCAGCTCCAGACCCAGCCGGCCCAGACATGGGCCCCCAGGGTAATGCCCAGGGCCCCCAGCAGGAGTCTCCACCCCTGGACGTCAATGCGGATGGCACTGACCTCGGCGCGGTAGCGCACCAGGGTATGGAGGAGAAAAGCCACGGCTGCCCCCGCCACCAGCCAGCGCCCCAGGGGCTTTAGGCGATCGCGCCAGGCAGCCTTAAAAAATGACAAGGGCTGACCTCATAACTGACCTATCCAGGGTGATCCCCTCAAGACTAACGAACCAAGGGTAACGAACCAAGGGCAACCCCCTGGGTTGGACTATAGCGCGCCCCTGGGGCAGTAGCTGGTCATGACCCGGCCAGGGCGACGGCGCTGACGATGGTAGGCGGCGCTAATAGGGTCGGTGAGATCGGTGATGGAATCAAGGCCGATGCCGTTGCGGCCCTGATCGACGCCAGAGCTGTGAATATAGCGGCCCTGGCCTAGGTACAACCCAACGTGCTGGGTGCGTTCGGGGGTACCAAAGAAAATCAAATCCCCAGGCTCCAGATTCTCCCAGGCGATCGCCTCGGTAAAGGCTTCCTGCTGGTACGAGTCGCGGGGCAGACGAATGCCCACCGCCGCAAAGGCCGTTTGCATGAGCCCAGAGCAGTCATAGTTGGGGCCGACCGTCCCTCCCCAGAGGTAGGTGTTGGGGGTGGCCATGGCCTGGTGGGCAAAGGCGATCACCTGGGGTAAGCGCGGGGCAATGGCCTGGCGATCGAGAGGGGGAGGTTGATACAGCGTCGTGGCGGGCCGCAATGTCTCCCCATCGGCAGCGCTAATCCAGCCCGGATAGTCGTCTTCGCAGAGGATGACGGCCCTGGCCCCAGCGATCGCCTGGCTAGGGGAAGGGGCCCACCGCAGGTGTCGCCCCGCCGCTGCCTGGGTTACCAACCCCTCTAAGGCCGGCGTCTTGTACAGGTTGAGGGGCTGGCCGCAAATATACTCGGCACCGCCTGAGCCGGGGCCCGCCGTCGTTGAGGTCGTTGTTGAAATCGTCATCGCTGAACCTAGCCGGTCACTCATCACCCCTCCCGATCGCCGTATCTTTCCCGAGCCCCTAGAGCACCGGTACAATAGGGCTAAAAACCCGGTTTCTTGGCCGCTGATCTAACGCCATGACTTACCTTCTGACCGAGAAACCGGGTTTCTGTACCCGGATTGGACAGAACGCTAGGAGCCTTTATCGCCAGAGTTACGGACATTGACGACCTTTTTGAGCACATTAAACCAGAAGGTCGAGCCCATCGAGATGGCAAACCCACTCACCAGCCAGCCCAAAAATCGCCGGGGAACAAAGGGAATGGGCCACGACTCCTCAGCCTTTAGCTGCTGCTCGATCACCGTTTCGTTATACCCCAGGGGAAAGGGGAGCTCATCGAGGGCTTGGTTAACCGCCGTCTGCACCTGCTCAATGTTGCCATTCAGGTCACCGCTAGAATCGGCCACGACCTGGTCAGCCACTTGGGTGATCGAGTTCCGCAGAATGGGGTCGACCGCTAGGCGAGTGGCAATGTGAAAGGTGTCGGCGTTGATGGAAATGGCTGTACCGATGCCAATCATCAGGGCCACGGCCTTGGCATTGCGCTTGTAGACTCCGGTGGCCCGCTCCATGCCGCGGTCGTACCACTTCTCGAGTTCGCGGCCAAACTGCTGGACATCTTCGCGAGCGGTGTCGGCGGTGACCTCAACCTTGCGGGCGATCGCCGCCAAACTGGCCTGAAGAGATGGGGTGAGGGAGGCCTTACCGAGACGATCTAGGAGGGCCTGGGCCTCGCCGCTACCCCGCTGGGCCAGCTGGTTCAACTCAGCATAGGTGGAGCTATTGGGGTTAAAAACATCCAGCAGGTGAGCCACATTGGGCTGTAGTTTACTGAGCAGGGCAGCCCGTTCCGTGGCGGAGCTGGCCAGCCCCCGATTGATGTAATCTAGCCGCCGCAGGAAGGTCTCCGTGAGGGGGTTGTTTTCGGGCAGCACATCCGCCGCCATGTGGGCAAACTCTTCTAACCGGTTAACCAACCGATCGAGGCTTTCAGACAGAGAGACCAGGCCCGCCTGAAAATCTTCAATAATCTGACGAATGCTTTGCTCCAGCTGCTGGAACTCGGCACTGAGCAAAAATTCGTTGCCGGTGCTGGCCTTGAGGTCGCTGAGAATATTAGTAACCGGAACTAGGACGCGATCGCGAGCAAAATTAGTCAAACGATCATCGGCCAGCAACTGCCATAGACTGCCCAGCTGCATGCGCTCTAGCAGACTATTGGAAAAGGCTTCGGAGGGAATGTAGGAGGGGCCACTGGTTTTGCCCACCCCAAATACGTTGCGCTGCCCCGTCACAGTACGATAGACCCGGCCAATGAAGTGAGAGATCTGACGAAATGATCGCGCGATCGATCCCTTAGCCTCTTGATTTAAGCCGCGAATCCAGGGGCTTTCGTAGAGGGCATCGGCCAGAACCTGGGCCGACTGTTCTTTGTCTCTGGCGTTATCCGCCAGCAGGACTTCAATGGACTGCTTCAAATGCTCAGCTCGCCACTGTAGAAGCGTACCGATAATTTCCTGAATTTCGCTGGCTAGCAGACTCAGAACAAAGAAGATAAAAACCAGCCCCAGGGCAATGTCTAAAACTACAGGAAAGTTCATAAACTAGTGGTAGACCTTCATCGCTGTTTCAACACTCAACCAGTTCGGCCCAGGGCGCTCGGCAGTGGCTTCATCCAACCATGAAAACCGACCATCCACGGCATTAAGACCCGCCAGGACGGCAAAAACTAACCCTGCTCAGGCATGGGCAAATCACAATTGGGCGAGCCAACCCATCAAAGACTTGGCTCGCCCAATTGTACTCAATCGACCTAAAAACGGATCGCGTAGTTCTAAAACTCGTCTGAATCTGGCCTTCTCTGGGTGAATCTAGGGGTACGTCTAGTCCTCGGCGTCATCGAGCAGAGCACCACTGTCCCCCATGTGCTTGAGCCGAATGTGCTTACGGCCTAGGGTGATTTCAAACTCATCGCCAGGCATCAGCCCCATCTGTTTGGTGTAGGTGGAACCAATCAGCAGATTGCCGTTAGATTGCACGGTAACGCGAAAACTGGCGCTCCGTCCGCTCCGCCCGTTACTGTTGCCGACACCATCAAGGCGAATTCCTTCCGCTTCGATCAAAGCGTTGAGAAACTTCATCATGTTCACCCGGGGGCTACCTGACTCCGTCAGGGTGTAATAGCCACAGGCTTTTGCCTTCTCGTCTCGACTCAGTTCATCGAGATCTTTTACCTTTTTCAGCAGTTCTTTTCCGGTCAACGGTTCTGTCAGCAGTTCTACCTGAGTTGCGTTAGCCATTCACTCTATATCTCGTTCACAACGGTTAGCTCCAAACATTTTAAGCTGGGGCAAAAAATCCAGAAAATCTGCTCTGCCCAGCTCCACTTCCATAGCAACACGCCAAATAATAATACAACAAAATAGTTTTTGCATGCTCTTTTTTGGCCGTCTATCGGCCCGATGATGACCATCAAAACAGTCATCCTTTGGCCGCTATTCTAAGACCATGACAGCCTGAGAGGGCATTTGAAAAGGGCTATTCTAGGTATACCTTGTCGCCAAAAAGCCGCAAAAACCCTGAAGTTTGAGGGCATTGGCCCACGACCTAGGTATAACGTGAGATATTCCTTGGCTTTTCAAACACCCTCTGAGAACAGTCTGAGTCACCTGATTGCCACGGCAATTGGGTAGTGCCATTGCTGGGGTGTGCAGATAGTCCTGATCAACGAGGCCCCAACAACCCACGATGAAACTCACAACTCGCGGGCATTACAGTGTGAAAGCGCTGCTTGACCTGGCCCTCCATTCTGCTCAGCAGCCTGTATCTGTTAATACCATTGCTGAGCGCCAAGGACTGCCGCCCCCCTACCTAGAAAAACTACTGATTGACCTACGCCGAGCCGGTATTGTCGAATCGGTGCGGGGCCCCCAGGGGGGCTATCGGTTGGCCAAGCCCCCCGAAACAATTTCTCTGGGCCAAATTTTAGAAGCCGTGGGCGAACAGGTCGCCCCCCTGCCCCGCCACGCCCCCCAGGCCAGCCAGGCCGAGGACTGGGTGACCTTCGCCGTGTGGAACCGCCTCTCCCAAAAGCTCAAAGAAGCCGTCTATAGTATTTCTCTAGAAGATTTGTACTTTGATGCCCGCAGTTGGCAGGCCGCCCAGGGGGATGATGTCAGTTTTATGGTTTGACACCGCCTGGTTGAACTATCAGTGGGTTGGCCGGGGGCTGGTGGTGGTGCTGGCTGCGGGGCTCGATCGCCTGGTGGGCGACCCCTGGGGGTGGCCCCATCCCATCCAAGCCATGGGCCGGGTGATTAGCTGGGGGTCGAAGGGAATTTTTCGCCTCCAACTGCCGCCCCTGGGGGAGCGCGGCCTGGGGGTAATCCTGGGCCTAGGAGTGATCCTGGGCAGTGGGTGGATCGGGTGGTGGGTGGTACACCTGGCCGGAATGCTGCATCCCTGGGGGGGAATGGCCTGCGAAGTCGTGCTGTTGGCCAGTTGTTTCGCCGGGCGCAGTCTGCGGCGGGCGGCTGAGGAGGTGCTGGCACCGCTGGATGCGGGGGATATCGCCACGGCCAGGGGCCGTCTGGGCCTCTACGTGGGACGCGATACCAAGCACCTGGATGAGGCTGAAATCCGGCGGGCGGTGCTGGAAACCGTGAGCGAAAACGCCACCGACGGAGTGCTGGCCCCCCTGTTTTACGCCCTGGTCGGGGCCTGTTTACCCCTGGGTAGCGTGCCGGTGGCCCTGGCCTATAAAGCCGCCAGCACCCTAGATTCAATGATTGGCTATCGGGAAGCGCCCTACACCTACCTGGGTTGGTTTAGCGCCCGCCTTGAAGACGCCTTGACCTGGCTGCCCTGCCGCCTGGTGGTATTGACCATTGCTCTACTATCGGGGCAGCCCCAGCGGGTGTGGGCGCTATGCCGTCGCGATGCCTCCGCCGACCCCAGTCCCAACGCAGGCTGGAGTGAGGCCGCCTACGCCGCTGCCCTGGGGGTGCAGCTAGGGGGTACCAATCAATACAACGGGATTCTCAAGGAAAAGCCTCGGCTGGGGGATGCGGTGTACCCGATTACGCGCGATCGCATCCTCCAGGCCCTCGCCCTCACCCGCCGAGCGGCTCTGCTGTGGACGGGGCTAGGGATAGCCCTGATGGCCGGGCTGAGCCAAATGCTATGACCCATACTAGGGGTAAATTAACCGGGCCAAAGGGTGCCCGTGGGGCGACAGTGCTTAAAGACATCATGCCAGTTGACCACAGCGCCAATGACGGCCACCGCCGGAGCGTCAAAGCCCGCCGCTGCGACCTGGGCCACGATGGCTTCTAGGGTACCAATCAGGGTCTCCTGCTGGGGGTAGGTGCCCCAGCGGATCAGGGCAACGGGAGTACTGGGGCTGAGGTCGGCGGCCAGCAGCTCGGCGGTAATGGGGCCGAGGTTGTGGATACCCATGTACACCACAATGGTTTCCGAGCCCTGGGCCAGGGCCCGCCAGTTGACCTTAGGACGATACTTACCGGCCGATTCGTGGCCCGTGACAAAGGTCACCGATGAACTCTGGCTGCGGTGGGTGATCGGAATCCCAGCATAGGCGGGCACCGCCACCCCAGCGGTAATACCGGGCACCACCTCGACGGCAATGCCCGCCGCCACCAGGGCCGCCATTTCTTCGCCGCCGCGCCCAAAGACAAAGGGGTCGCCCCCCTTGAGGCGCACCACCACAGCATGGTCTTTAGCCTGGTCGATAATCAGCTGGTTGATCTCCTCCTGGGCCAGGGAGTGGCGGCCCCGGCGCTTCCCCGCATCAATCACCACTGCCTGGGGATTGATCATGGCCAAAATAGGCGCGCTGACCAGGGCATCGTGAATCACCACATCAGCGCACTCCAGCAGGCTCTTACCCCGCAGGGTAAACAAGCCCGGATCCCCAGGCCCGGCACCCACCAGGTACACCTGGCCGTAGGGCTGGCCTTGATCAGAGTTAGCAGCTACCGATGCCATACGCAGTATCACTTCAAAACGCCTGCCTTTGACGATACCCTCTTAGCAGACTTGACCGACCTGGCCCCTGGGCTCTGGGATCTGGGATCTGGCCTAGGACACCATCGACGATGAATGAATGGCGTGGCGAAACGCGACCCGCTGCATCGGCACGGGCGATTGCTGGGCCTTGGGGGGGAGCCGGTCGAGGGCCAAGTCAATGACTAGGCGAGCTAGCTCTAAGGAAGGCCCCAGGGGCGGCAATAGGTGAAAACTCACGCTGGGAAATCGCTCGGCCAGTTCTTCGGTAAGGTGGGTTACCGCATCGGTAATCTTGCCCGCAAATAGGAAGTAGGGCAGGATGGCCAGCCGCTGCACACCGACCTGCATGTGATGGATAACCTGGGATTCTAAACTGGGAGCAACGGCCCAAAAGGCCGCTGTACCCCCTAGGGTTCTGGCCAGGGTGGAGATGGTATCGGTACCCCTAGGGCGACGGCTACCATGGGCCAGCAAAATCAGGGCCTCACTGGCGGTAGCGCCGAGCTTAGCGTGCAGCAGCCCCTTCAGGCCAAGATGGCTGCCCAGGTGAGGGGTAATCTCTAGGGTCAGCCCCTGGAGGGCTTGACGGGCTTGGTCTACCTCCGCCGGAATATCGTCCATCACATGAACCCCGGCCAGCAAAAATAGGGGAATGATGCAAATTCTCTGGGCTCCCGCCCCTTGGGCCCGGCGGCTAAATTCAACAATTTGCTGATGCAGGGGTAAGGCTTCGGCCTCTAAACAGGCGGTACCCACCAGGGGCCCATGAACCGCCTGGGGCGGCGAAACCTGTCTCCGATAGAGGATGGCTTCTCCTGCGGACAGGTCAACTTGGCTAGGGCGCAGCCGACCCGCTGGGGAGAGGCGATGGGACAACGGAGACACCTGACCCGTCGCCCAACGCTCTCGGCTAGAGCATCTGCCGGAGTTGGCTCGATCATCGCTGCGATCGCGAGTCTGAGGGTGAGCCCCCCATAACCCCGCTTCCTGCGATCGCACAAAATGAGCCAGCCGATCCAGGCCCTGTCCAGACCGGGGATCGCGGCTCCCGTGAGAAACCAGCAAATAGGCTGTCAGTGTAGATGCAGATGTAGATGCAGACACAGGCAAACCCTAAACCTTGAGACAACAGTCGTCACTCGCTAGCTCCCCACACCTAAACGGCCCTGGCCCTTACACCCCCAATCAACCGAGTCATGCAATGGTTGGGCTGACGGGCTATCTCAGTAGGACTATCTGAACAAGCTGTTAAAAAAGTCATTATAAAGATTTGAGGTCGACCGTCCAGTATCGAATCCATCAAAAAGCATGGAGAGCAACCATTTAATCGGTGATAGGGATCGGTATTGACCCCTAAAGAATCCAGGAGTCAGAATCTAGAATTTCAGAAGGGGCAGTATTCCCGACTCCTGACTCCTGAGTCCTGACTCCTGACTCCTGACTCCCGACTCCCGACTCCCGACTCCTGACTCCCCCGTCCACCCAATTCCCCTCCGGAGCCATCCCTAGGGCACCGATGCGGTGGCCACGGTCGTCTCAGAGCCCACCAGCCTAATAATGAGCGTGTTAAACAAACTGATATCCGTTCCCTCGGGCACAGACAGGTCAAAGGCACCGCTGTTCTGGGGCAGGGGCCCAAGGGCAATGGTGCGCTTAGCCATATTGCCGTTAATCGTCATGAACGCCTCTAACACCTCAGCCTCGGCGGCCAGGATGACATCTTTAAACGACAGGGTAATACTGCTACCGATAATGGCTGCCCCTAGGTAGCCGCTAGCGGTGTAGCTATCTGTCCCGGCAACGCTGCCCATACCTTAAGCCTCCTGATAGTTAGACCGTTTTTAGAGCATTTTAGGTTGTTTGAAAAGCCAAAGAGCACCCCAGGTTATACCTATGATGTAGGCTAATATCGTCAAAATTCAGCGTTTTGGCTGTCTCTTGGTGGCAAGCTATACCTGGGACAACCCTTTTCAAACAACCTCTTAGCCCGATGTTTGCTTTCCATAGTAGGGAAGCCCAGGGAAAAAATAGGCGGTAAGAATCCGGTAGAACCCTGACTCTTCCCGCCTTCACGGGTGCCCCCAGGGGCCGTTGACTGTTTTTTGTCCGTAGATTCGCCTAGAACCCATGCCCCCAGCTCAGACCAGTTTGCCTGGGGAGACCCAGGCTGTATCCAGGGGTGCACACTCAAACCCCGATGCCCGCTATGCTGGAAGAAAGAACTCAGTATTCGCTCCCCCCTTTCACGGAAGTGTCAGGGGGTTTTACAATAGTTCATATTTGGTGTTGTTGCCGCGGCCTCAGCTCAGACTTCCCGTCATGCTCCCGTGATAGAGTCTTCCGCTGTCAAGGCTACCAACGACAACCCAGACCCCGCCTGAGTAACCCATGAAGATGGTCACCAGCGGCCGATCGAACTGAATCCGGAGAAGCAGTTATGGCTAAAGACATCACCCGTTATCGCAACATTGGTATTTTCGCCCACGTAGACGCGGGCAAGACTACCACCACCGAGCGCATCCTCGCCCTCACTGGCAAAATCCATAAAATCGGTGAAGTCCACGATGGTGCCGCTACCACCGACTTCATGGAGCAAGAGCAAGAACGGGGGATCACGATTCAGTCGGCAGCTACCACCTGCTTCTGGAAAGAACACCAGCTCAACATCATCGACACCCCTGGCCACGTCGATTTCACCATTGAGGTCTATCGCTCCCTCAAGGTGCTCGATGGCGGCATCGGCGTCTTCTGTGGCTCTGGCGGGGTAGAACCCCAGTCTGAAACCAACTGGCGCTACGCCAACGACTCGAAGGTGGCCCGGGTCATCTACGTCAACAAGCTCGATCGCATCGGGGCCGACTACTACCGCGTGATCAAGCAGGTCGATAGCGTGCTGGCCGCCAAGCCTCTGGTCATGGTGCTGCCCATCGGTACCGAAATGGACTTCGTGGGCGTGGTGGATCTCCTCACTCGCAAAGCCTGGGTGTGGGATGACTCGGGTCAGCCGGAAAACTACGATATTCAAGATGTCCCCGAGGACATGAAAGATAAGGTAGAAGAGTATCGCGAAATCTTGATCGAGCTGGCCGTCGAGCAGGATGAAGTGATCCTCGAGAAGTACCTGGAAGGGGAAGAGATCTCCATCGACGAAATCAAGCACTGCATTCGCAAGGGCACCCGCGAGTTGGCCTTCTTCCCCACCTACTGCGGTTCCTCCTTTAAGAACAAAGGGGTACAGCTGGTGCTGGATGCGGTGGTTGACTACCTGCCCAACCCCCTAGAAGTGCCTCCCCAGCCTGAAATCGATCTGGAGGGCAACCCCACCGGCAAGCTGGCCTATGCCGATGCCGACAAACCCCTGCGGGCGCTGGCCTTTAAGATCATGGACGATCGCTTTGGGGCGCTCACCTTTACCCGTATTTACTCGGGGCAGCTGAAGAAGGGCGACACCATCCTCGATACCTTTACCGGCAAGACCGAGCGGATTAGCCGCCTGGTCGAAATGCACGCCAACGATCGCGAGGAAGTCGAGTCGGCCCAGGCTGGCGATATCGTGGCCCTGATCGGCATGAAAAACGTCCAGACGGGCCACACCCTCTGCGATCCTAAAAACCCCGCCACCCTGGAACCCATGGTCTTCCCGGATCCGGTGATTTCCATTGCGGTGTCGCCCAAGAAGAAGGGCGACAACGAGAAAATGGGGATGGCAATCAGCAAGATGGTGTCCGAAGATCCCTCCTTCCAAGTGGAAACCGACGAAGAGAGCGGCGAAGTCATCCTCAAGGGGATGGGCGAACTGCACCTCGACATCAAGGTCGACATTCTCAAGCGCACCCACGGGGTGGAAGTGGACGTGGGTAAGCCCCAGGTGGCCTACCGCGAAGCGATCACCAAGCGCTTGGTCGATAGCTACACCCACAAGAAGCAGTCGGGTGGTTCGGGTCAGTACGGCAAGATCGACTACGTCATCGAGCCTGGGGAAACCGGTACCGGCTTCCAGTTTGAGTCGGCGGTAACCGGCGGTAACGTACCTCGGGAATTTTGGCCAGCGGTACAAAAGGGCTTTGCCACCAGCATTGACAAAGGGCCTTTGGCGGGCTACCCGGTGGTCGACCTAAAGGTAACGCTGACCGATGGAGGCTTCCACGCGGTGGACTCCTCGGCGATCGCCTTTGAGATCGCCGCCAAGGCCGCCTACCGCCAGTCGCTACCCAAGGCTGGCCCCCAGCTCCTGGAGCCGATCATGAAGGTCGACGTGTTCACCCCCGACGACTACATGGGCGATGTGATTGGCGACCTCAACCGTCGCCGGGGCATCATCAAGTCCCAAGATTCGGGCGTTACCGGGGTGCGGGTCAAGGCCGATGTGCCCCTGAGCGAAATGTTCGGCTACATTGGCGACCTGCGTACCATGACCTCTGGTCGGGGCCAGTTCTCCATGGAGTTCTCCCACTACGCCCCCTGCCCCACCAACGTGGCGGAAGAGGTGATTAAGGAAGCCAAGGAGCGGGCTGCCGCCAAATAGGCGATCGGCTGATTGCTTCAGTGAGTAAAGAGCCCCGACCAGACTCTGGCCGGGGCTCTTTTTTACAGCTATTTCTCTAGGCGTACCACGTACCACTGCATGGTTTCACCGGGGGCTAGCTCAAGCTCGCAGGCGGTGTCGCGCAGGTGCAGGGCCTGGGCCGCCACGGTGGTGAATCGTTGCAGATCGCGGGGCAGGTCTTGTTGGCGATCGCCCAGCAGTCCGATTAAGCGTTCAAGCAACTCCTCGGCAGCGAGAAACTCTTCTGCTATGCCGGGCATCAGCACGACGAACATCTCTTCCTGGTACATTATGGCATCGGGCATCGGACAGCTCTTGGAAAACCTGGTTTGATCGTAACTATCCCCGGACCGTTCGCGGTATTGCAGGGTAGCTTTATGGACAGGGGCACCGGTCCTCGGGAGTCATCGGTGTAGTCGCCCTCACCCATACCAGCCCTCACTTGTACCATAGGGGCAACCACTCTTAACACTGTTCTTAACACTGTGAACTTCCGTGGGCAAGCTGGCAGATTTTTTGGATCCGGTGGTAGGATAGATTGGGTATTCACCTAAAACCCGACCAAGTTACCGGAGTTTTTTGGGAATACCACTGCCTACCGTTCAGGGAATAGACCGCGCCAGCGGTGCCATGACCTGGATTTTTTTGTATTAACGGTTATTTGCCTGCCGCCATGGTTCAGACTCCCCTTAAATCTAACGCCTCTACTACCGCTGCTGGGCCGTCTCCCTCCAAGGTAGAGGTGCTGAAAGAGAACAGTAATTTTTTGCGTGAGCCAGTGGCCAGCGAGCTGCTACAAGACACCAACCACTTTTCTGAATCGGCCATTCAAATTCTCAAGTTCCACGGATCCTACCAGCAGGACAACCGCGACAGCCGTGCCAAGGGTCAGGAGAAGGACTACCAAATGATGCTGCGGACTCGCAATCCCGGCGGGTACATCTCTCCAGAGCTGTACCTAACTTTGGATCGGCTGTCGAACGAGTACGGCAACGGCACCCTGCGGGCCACCACCCGCCAGGGCATTCAGCTCCACGGTATTCTCAAGCAAAACCTCAAGGCCACCATTGGGGCCATTGTGCGCAGCCTGGGGTCTACCCTGGGGGCCTGCGGCGACCTCAACCGCAACGTCATGGCTCCGCCCGCCCCCTTTAAGCACAAGCCCGAGTACCTGCTGGCCCAAGAGTACGCCAACAACATTGCCGACCTGCTGCGGCCCCAAACCGAGGCCTACTACGAAATCTGGCTGGATGGGGAGAAGTTTCTCTCCGCCGAAGAGCACCCCGATGTGGTGGCGGCCCGCCAGCGCAACGGCAACGGCACCCTGATTCACAACAATGCCGAGCCGATCTACGGCACCCACTACATGCCCCGCAAGTTTAAATGTGCGGTGACGGTGCCCGGCGACAACTCGATCGATGCCTACACCCACGATGTCACCCTGGTGGTGATGACCGATAAGGCGGGGCAGCTGAAGGGCTTTAACGTGCTGGCCGGGGGTGGCCTGGGCCGCACCCACAATAAAGAGGAGACCTTTGCCCGCGTCGCCGACGAGATCGGCTATGTGGATAAGGCCGACGTCTACGATCTGATGAAGGCGATCGTGGCTACCCAGCGCGACTACGGCGATCGCCACAGCCGCCGCCACGCCCGCATGAAGTACCTGATCAACGACTGGGGGGTCGAGCGCTTTCGCCAGCAGGTGGAGACCTACCTGGGCAAGCCCCTCAAACCCTTCAAAAAGCTGCCCAAGTGGACGTTCTACGACTATCTGGGCTGGCATGAGCAGGGCGACGGCCACTGGTTTGTGGGCGTGCCCGTGGAAAATGGCCGGGTGCTAGACCGCGAGGGATTGCAGCTCAAAACGGCCCTGCGGGAAATTGTGGAGCGCTTTAACGTGCCGCTGCTGGTTACCCCCAACCAGAGCATCCTGTTCTACGAGGTCAAGCCCGAGGACAAGGCTGAACTTCAGGCCATTCTGACCCGCTGTGGGGTGGTCAAGGAAACTGAGCTTGACCCCCTGGTGCGCTACGCTATGGCCTGTCCGGCCCTGCCCCTGTGCGGTCTGGCCATTACCGAGTCAGAACGGATTATGCCCACGGTGCTGGGGCGGCTGCGCGCCCTGCTGACCAAGCTGGGCCTCCAGGACGAGCACTTTGTGGTACGCATGACCGGCTGTCCCAACGGCTGCGCCCGCCCCTACATGGCCGAGCTAGGCTTTGTGGGCAGTGCCCCCGAGTCGTACCAGGTGTGGCTGGGGGGGGCACCCCACCAGACTCGGCTGGCTCGCCCCTACCTGGAGCGCCTCCACGATCACGACCTAGAGACTACCCTCGAACCGTTGTTTGTGTTCTTTCGCGACGGGCGCAAAAAGGGTGAGAGCTTTGGCGACTTTTGCGATCGGGTTGGGTTTGAGGCCCTGCGCCAGTTTGCCGACAGCTACAACCCCGACCAGTACACCCCCAGCCATACCAAAGAGGGTCGCCACCGGCTGAGCATTTCCCATGACCTGTTCATGACCTTGCAGGCGACGGCCGACAAGGAGGGGCGATCCATGGCCCAGGTGATGGCCGATGCCCTGGCGGTGTACATGCAACAGCCAAGCGCCTAAGGGCTGACTCAGCTGGGAGTATCGAAGTTGCTCATGGTGAGATGCAAGCTACTTTTTGTAGCCTAGGATGCGTTTTCCTTTACTCAAGGAGTGGCAAACCGTCACCGGGTTTATTTTAACGCCTGCTAGGGAGGCACTACTATGATCTCACTTCAAGTCTGGACAATGCGTACCTGGCCTCCCTTCAGACCGCGAGCGAGGTCGGCCTCCAGGGCAATGGCCTCGGCCTGGTGCAGAATGGTGCGGGCGTGGCTGACAATGCGATCGCCCACCGGAGTCAACCTTGCCCCGTGCCGTCCACGGAAAACCAGCATCACCCCCAGGTGCTCCTCCAGGGCCGAAATGCTGTGGCTCACCGCCGATTGCGACAAGTCTAGGTATAGGGCCGCTTCGCTGAAGGTTTCTTGCTCGGCCACGGCCACTAAAATACGGAGCCAGCTATTTACAGGCCGTCGCCTAGGGATAGACAGTCATATCGTAAGCACATTCTTGCTTGGGTACGATCGCGTTGTCCTGTCCTCTCAACCGCTAAGGCCTAAAGATCATGACAACTTCGCTATGGGTTCTATTGGCCCTGGCCGTGGGAGCTGGGGCGATCGCCCTAACGGGGCTGCGCATGATGGCCTTAATTTGGCAGGCGTCAGAACAGGATGATCGCCCCTGGGAAGACTCCGCTCTGGATCAGCGCGCATCTCGCCCTGGTGTGACGCTGGCCAAAACTAACAAATGCGCTCAGGCCGCCGGTAGTTCGGACTCTAGCCCAGCGATGTAGCCATCAATGGAGTGGTCGTTAATGCGGCGGCTAATCACCTGCCAAGTCCAGCGCGAGCCCAGCTGAAAGGCCTTGTCCACATGGTCAAACCCCTGCCAGGTGCGGGGCACGCGGGTAACCACATCCCAGCCGTAGATAAAGCGGTAGCTGTTAGGAATGCGGCCATTGTAGGAGGCCACCATGGTGGCGTTGCCCACCCGGGGAGACCCAAAGGTATAGACCTCAAACCTGAGGTCGCGCTTTTGGCCCAGGTTGTACTGAATATCCAGGGCGGCAATGGTGGCCAGGGCCCCCCCGAGGCTGTGGCCCGTGACGATCACCTGCTGCCCCACAAACCTATCCATGGCGTCGAGCAGGGCTTTGCGCACGGCAAAGTAGGCCATCATCATGCCGCGATGAAATTGCACGGCGGAGTTGCCGTCGCCGTAGGGGTAAATTTGCTGGCGAAACTGAAAGTTGTTGATCCAGTCGATGGATTTGTCAGAGCCCCGAAAGACAATGTAGAGGCGATCGCTGGTCAACTCGTTCAAAATCGCCGCCTGGGTATCGGTAAAGCCACTGTCCTGGCTTTCCACAAAGGTCGGCTCAATGTCGGGGTAGTCTGAAAATTTCAGTCCGCTAAAGTCGCGATAGATTTCTTTGCACAAACGGGCGCATTTGAGCGCAACGGCATAGTCAACCATGGGGGAGTCCTCCCGAACAACCAGTAGGGGTATCCCTAGACGAACCGAGCCAGGTGAAATAGGCTGCGGTTAACCTAGGGCTCAGGCAGCGACCACCAGGCCAGGGCGTAGGGCTGGGTGGGTTCGTCATTCACCTGCTGCTGATAGATAACTCTCAGTTTGTACCGACCCGTTTCCGGAATTTGATAAAAAATGTGTTCTACACTGTCGACTTTACTCACCGACGACCACACACTCTGGGAAATGTCGTCGGTGTCGGCGGGCATCAGGTACAGATCCATATCGTTGAGGCCCTGGTCGGTAAAGCCCTCGCCCAGGTCGTAGAGGCCGTTGCCGTTGGCATCCACCAGGTCCACCACCCGCTCCCAGGCTAGGGTCGCCGCCAAAAAGCTGCCGGCCTGGAGGGGCGCTTCAAAGGCGTAGTCGTGGATGGCCTGGTCGGTGGCGGGCTGGGCCAGATCGGCGTAGTTCCAACCAATGGCGGGAATGGCCTGGCCAGGGCCAAAGGCACCGGGCACCAGCTGCTGGTAAGCACGGAAGGCATTCAAATGGCCCGTGCCCAGGTCACTGTTGAGGGGAATGGAGCGATCGCGGTAGGCATCCGACTCCAGCCAGGATTGATTGCTGCTGTCAACCAGGGTGCGAGTCATGCCCAGGCGCAGGCCATCGCCACTGTCTTGAATCTTATCGGCGGAGTTCATCAGCACGACCTTCATGACCATTGGTTGGCGACCCGTCAGGGGCATGTTGGCGTCACCGCTACGAAACTGGCGATCGACCAGCTGCTGTAGCAGGGCAATGGTCCCCACCACGTGGGGCGAGGCAAAGCTGGTGCCGCTGGCAGTGCTCACCTGCCCATCGGGGTCAATCAGCTCAATGTCGCTGCCGGGGGCCACCAGGGTAATGGAGCGGCGGGGGCCAACATTGCTTTCGGGGGCGGCTCCCCGCTGCAGGGATACCGCTGGTTCGCTACCCAGGTTGGAGGAATCAAGCTTGGTAAACAGGCCATTCACCTGGCGGGAGTAGGCGATGTTGAGGCCGTTAAAGTTGTCGGTGGGAATGGGAATGCCACCGCCCCCCTGGTTGCCTGCGATCACGTAGAGAGCACCGTGCACCCGCGATGACCAGTCAATGCACTGGGTCAGGAGAGCGTTGCCATCGAGGACTGGGTTGGGTCGCGGGTCGCGCACCAGGGGTTCGCCAAAGCTGAAGTTAATGGCGCGTACGTCGCCGCCGTTTTGGAGCGCTACCGCCTGGGATGCGAGGCATTCTTCGGGCTGGGCGCTACGTCCCTCCAACTGCCCCACCGCCGCCGAGTACAGCACGGCCTCGGGGGCGACCCCCATGTTCAATTTATCTTGGCTAATCATGACGCTGGCCACATTGCCGGCGTGGCCATCGACATACTCATCGGCAACCGCCCAACCGTCGAGCAACAGCACCCGGCGCACCACCACCGGCAGGGTTTCGGAGGCCACCTTGTCTAAGCCAAACTGGCTGGGGCGACCAATTTCGACCTGACCAATGGCAATTTTGTTGCCGGTCAAGTTGTAGGGGGCCAGGTGGAGGCGCAGGGCATCGATGCCCTCGGCACCTACCGACTCGGTCAGGGCCAGCACGGGTAGCGATAGGGTGGCTAGGCCGACACCGCCGCCCAACCAGAGTAGGGCCTTCAGGATGGGCGATCGCCCTCGATTTTGCATCATTCCCCTGCCCTGCTTAGCCATAGTCAAGTCCTGTATTCATCTATCCCTGGGCAAACTCTATCGCAAAGGCCCCGACCCCGGCATGAAAACTTTGGGATCTCTCTATTTCTTTAGCATTGATGTATTGGGCTTGGGGGGATCAGCTGACGCCGAGAAGAACGGCCTCATGCAGGAGTCAGGAGTCAGGAGTCAGGAGTCAGGAGTCAGGAGTCAGGAGTCAGGAGTCAGGAGTCAGGAGTCAGGAGCTAGGGCTAGGCGGAATTGTGGTTGGCGTCTGGGGGAGCCAGGATCAGGGCCTTCACCTGGGCGCGGCTGAGGAGTCGAGCCAGGCGCAGGGCCTGGTGCTGGTACAGCGGTTGGGGTAGGGTGCCGGGCAGATGGGCCATAAACTCGCGGGCATCCCCCAGGCGGTAGCCCGAAATGCGGGCGATCTCGGCGGCACCGTCAAAGAGGGCATCGGCGGTGAGGGCTTTTTCGATGTGAAGATGCCAGGTGCGGGGGGCCATTTGGCGCTGCTCAACCCGGCGCAACCCATCAATAGTGGCCAGGAGCACCTGGCGATCGCCCGCCTGCAAGCGAGTATCATCGGAGGGCATTATCCTACCCGCCTCGGGCTGGCGCTGGTGCCACAGGGGTACGACCCCATAGCCGTAGGCCACATCCGACAGCAGCAGCCCCTCCAGGGTATCCCCAGTCTCAATTTGGTACTGGGTGACCAGCACCGTTTGGCCGTAGAGCCGAAACAAGCCAATCACATGCTCGCCAAAGGCGGCCCCGGCAAAGGCTTCTGCCGAAATAGCCGAGGCACACAGCACCTGGGCAAAGGGAAAGATCTTGGCGACGCGATCGGTAAACTGTTGGTCGTAGGTGCGAATGATGGCGCGGCAGTGGGGGTTGAGGCGGTGGGCCAATAGCCCCACCTCCAGGTTTTGAATTTCGTCTTCGCTGACGGCGACTATGCTTTTGGCAGTGTCCAGGTGGGCTTTACCCAGGGCCACGTTCACATCCCCCGTCAGCAGCGGAATTTTGGGCAGCACGTCGCTATCGAGATCGTGGGGAGAAATCCCCACCACCGGCTGGTCCAACTCTTGCAGAGTGGTCAACACCCGTTTGCCCACCCGCCCCAGCCAAATCACCACCACATGGTCTTTTTCGGGCACCGGGGGGCGACGCTCCCTGAACTCAAAGCGCACGGTGAGCAGCTTTTCGGTGAGCAGGGCGTAGAGCACACCGACAAAGGCGGCTCCGGTCAGGGTCATCAGCATGCCAAAAATCTGCACCAGGCGCGGGTTGTTGAAGTCTTCTAACGCCGCAAAGACATCGCCATAGCCCCCAAATAGGGTAATGAAGGTGTACAAAAACGCCTGAAACAGGGGAATGTCGTCAGGGGAATTCATGTACAGGAGCAGGGTACCCATCAGACAAAGGGCCACGACCGTCACCCCGCAGATAATGGCCACCCGGCGCAGCTGCTGCTCGGCCCCGGCCTGCCAGAGGGTCAGCAGGTCTTGCTTGAGGGTCGGCCAGTCCCGTAGTCGGGCTACACCTCGTCTGATCACCTTAAACATTTCCCGCCGGGCTGGTTTAGGGGTTTCGCTAGTCAGGGCGCGCAGTTGGGCATCGCTTTCGATCATCACCACCTCATCATCGGCCCGCAGCACCGTGTCGGGCATCCAGGTGTAGAACAGGTTAGAAGGGCTAGAGATCTGGGGTGCGCTAGGGAGCCCAGGGGTGTGGCACAGCACCCGGCGATGGCTGGTATCGAGCTCGTGGAGCTGGCGGCGATCGCACCAGGCATGCCCCGGTTCTAGCCGCTGCTTCACCACCTGAAAGCGGTGGTCATCCAGGCTAAAGTAGCCAATCAGCTCTTCCCCAAAGGCCCCCAGGGCAAAGGCCGGGGCGGCCAGTTGAGTGGGCTCAAAGGCCACAAAATTTTTCAACTGCTGCCCCATCAGCTCGTTCAGGTTCTGCTTGTCAGAGCGCATGACCAGACGTACCCTGGGGTTTAAAACCCGTGCCGTCAGCGCGGCCTCCAGGTTGACGCGCTCATCCTGGGTGACGAGCAGCACCGCTCGGCACTGGCGAATGCCCGCCTTCTCCAGCACCTCCGCCAAACGACAGTCGCCAATTTCCAGGTGATCGATCTGCTCCCGAAGGTGGGGCACCTGCCATTGGTCTGGTAGGACATTGTTAATGGCGTGCACCGGCACCCCAAAGCGCTTTAAATTGGCCACACAGTTTTGACCTAGGCTGCCCAAGCCGCACACCAAAAACCCGTCGTTGGGGGGCGGAGTTTCTGGGCGTTCTATCCTGCCGGGTTGAGCCGCCGTTTCTACCATCGGGTCCTAAGCCCCCAGCCGCTGCAAACGGTACAGGCTCGAATACAGCCCCTCCTGGGCCAGCAGCTGCTCGTGGCTACCCTGCTCCACCAGTTCACCGTGCTTGAGCACCAAAATGCGATCCACATTGCGAATGGTCGACAGACGGTGGGCAATGATAATCGCCGTCCGATCCTCCAGCAGCCGCTCCAGGGCTTCCTGGATCATCGCCTCGGTGCCCACATCTAGGTTGGCGGTGGCCTCATCCAGCACCAAAATACCTGGGTCACGAATGGCCGCCCGGGCAAAGGCCAACAGCTGCTTCTGCCCGCCCGAGAGATTCGTTCCCCGTTCCCGTAGCTCAGTGTCATAGCCCTGGGGCAACTGCTCAATCAGCCCATGAATGTTGGTCTTTTTTGCCGCCTCCACCACCGCCTCTCGGGGATACTCTTCCCCCAGGGTGATGTTGCTTTTCACATCCCCAGCAAACAAAAAACCATCCTGCAAAATGACCGCCATCCGCCGCCGCAGCTCCGCCTGGGGCAGGTCGCGAATATCCACCCCATCCAGCAAGATCGCCCCGTGATTGATGTCGTAGAGACGGCACAGCAGTCGAATGATAGAACTTTTGCCTGCCCCCGTTGGCCCCACCAGGGCCACCTTTTCGCCGGGGCGAAGGGTGAAGGTGAGGTCTTTGAGCACGTATTCGTTGGGTTTGTAGCCAAAGGTGACGTGGTCGAAGCGGATCTCGGAGGCAGGGCCAGGGGAGTGGGTGAGTGGGTGAGTGGGTGGGTAGGGGCAGACCTGTGTGTCTGCCCTGTATTGGGGCGAGAGGGTGAAGGGAGTAGTCGCTTGGCTAGCATTCTCTCCACGCTCTCCATGCTCTGGGTCGCGAATTTCGACCGGCACGTTAAACAAGTCGGTAATCCGCTCGACGGCGGTGAGCCCGGCCTGAATGGCGGTGAACTTATCGGCAAACTGGCGCAGGGGGTCAAACAGGCGCTGGGCAAACAAAATAAACGTAGCCAGGGTCCCAAAGGTCAGCGCCTCCTGCATGACCAGCAGACCGCCCAGCCAGAGGACGCCGCCGATCGCCACCAGGGAAATCCACTCCAGGGTGGAGGATACAGCGGAGTCGTAGAAGATGGTTTTGTCGACGGCGGTGATGTACTTTTGGTTGGTGTAGCGAAACATTTCGGTGTTGTAGCGCTCGCGCCGAAACAGCTGCACCACGTTAATGCCCGCTACGTTTTCCTGGAGGGCAGCGTTGAGTTCGGAGAGATGCTCTCGGGCTTTGTAGTTGGCTTTGCGAAACTGCTGCTGAAAGTAAATAATCAACCAGGTAACCGGCACCAGCAGGGCCAACAGCATCAGGGCTAGCTGCCACTGCATGGTAAACATCACCACCAGCAGCACCAAAATCGAGAACACATCGGTGATGATACCCACCGCCCCGGTGGAGAACACATCTCCCAGGGCATCGACGTCGCTGGTCATGCGGGTAATAAGTTTGCCCACCGGGGTGCGGTCAAAGTAGCGCACGGCCAAGGCGGTGACGTGGGTAAACAGGTCGGTGCGAATATCGGCGGTAATTTTTTGCCCGACCGCCTGCACCTGGTAACTCTGGAAGCCATCCAGCAGCAGTCGAATCAGGACGGTGATCACCAGCAGGCCGACCAGCAAATTGAGCCCCCCCTGGAGGGTGCGCCCCTGCAAAAACCCCATGACCGGTTCTTGGCGAATCAAGGAAATGGCTTGACCGATCAGCACTGGCTGGAGAGCGTTGGCCAGGGACAGAGGCACCAGCAGCATGAGCGGCAGCACCAGGGCGGTGCGGTGCTGGTAGATGTAGGGCCACATGCGCAGAAACAGCCGCCAGTCGCTATCGGGGCGGCGAAGGGTGTCGTCGATGGGGAGGGTGGAGGTGCTGGTCATAGGGGCGGCGCGATCGCCAGGGTAGGAGGGTAGTTGAGAAGGGTTGCCCCAGGTATCGTTTGCCGCCAAGAGACCGAAAAACGGCCAGGCCAGGCGTCTATTCCACAAACCTAGGGACGCCCTCGATGGAGTGGCGGTCTTAACTGCCCCCTCAGCCTAGCCTAGTTCAATGGGAAAGACCCAGTCTTGGAAGGCGGGGTCACGCCCTTCGGTGATCGCTGTCAGCCGATTGCGCAGGCGATCGGTCACGGGGCGGTGGGTGGACAGCTGGTAGGACTCTACCCGACGAACGGGGGTGATTTTGGCTGCCGTGCCGCTGAGAAATACCTCGTCGGCAATCAGCAGCTCAGACTTATCGACCGGGCGTTCAACCACCTCAATGCCCATGGCCCGAGCCACGGTCAGAATGCTGTCGCGGGTAATGCCCTCCAGAATATCCTGCTCGTGGCCGGGGGTAATGAGCACCCCGTTGCGCACGATAAAGACATTCATGCCCGACGCTTCACTGACCTTACCCTGGGCATTCATGAGAATAGATTCATCAAAGCCCGACTCCACCGCTTCGGTCTTGGCCAAGGACGAGGTAATGTAGGCTCCGCTAATCTTGCCCCGCAGGGGCAGGCTACGATCCTCTTGCCGGTACCAAGAGCTAATCCGGCAGGTTACCCCCTCGGGGGAGAGATAATCGCCCAGTTCTAGCCCGTAGACAAAGAAGTTTTTCTCCACGTCGTGCAGCCGGGGCGAGATGCCCAGGTCTGAGGTGTACACAAAGGGGCGAATGTAAAAGGGGGTTTCGGGCTGGTTTTTGCGGACAAAATCGCCAATGACGGCTTGAATTCTATCGGCGGGCAGATCGTAGTTGAGCAGCCGGGCACTGGTGCTCAGGCGCTGGCAGTGGCGATCGAGACGAAACAGCAACACGCGCTTAGCGGCCCCTTCTGTCCCAGCCTCGCCCAGGTCTGGAATACCCCGTAGGCCACCAAACGCGCCGGTACCGTAGTGCAACGCATGGGTGGCAATGGAAATTTTAGCGTCGCCAAAATCTCGGAACTGGCCTTCAAAATAGGCGATCGGCAAAAAATTGTGCATGGCTACGGCTGGGCGAACGTCGATATCTGATTAAGAATAGACCCAATCTAGGCCCTGATCGAAGGGCCAACAGCCAACTCATGCCGAATCCGACTCACAAAGCCTCGATGCGAAACCGATTGGTCGGGGGCATTTTGAAGGCAGGATTGGGTATCGGTCGCCATGAAGGTTTCGTGTTATGGCCAGGCAGGCATTCCAGATCGGCGATTTAAATCTAGACTAGTGAGGCAATACTTGACTTCATTAATCAATCCAGCACCTCTGAATCTATAGGAAAGTCACACCTGAGTCCTCGCCAGCGTTCCTACGAAGCCGATCTGATTAACCGACTGTCGGACAACCATCAGCTGAGCCAGGCCCACCAACGCCTCAGCGGTCTTAACGAAAAAGACCGTAGCCTAGTGGATGAACGCCTCAGCGGCCGTACGCGGGGTCGCCTCAAACAGCAGTATTAGGTGCGTTCCAAGCTTAAGAAACCGGGCCTAGGGGTATCCCTAGGCCCGGTTTTTTGACGTCTAGAACGGAATATCGTCGTAGCTGGCGGGTTCTACGGGGGCCGCCGCCGGAGCCGCCGGGGTGGCTGGGCGAGAGGCCGCTGGGCTGGGGCTGGCGGTTGGGGTCGCCACCGCGGGGGGCGGGGCCATGGGCATAGTGCTCAGGTCGCTAACGCTATAGATGCGCTGCACGGTCATCTCCACCTGCTTTTCTTTAAAGCCCTCGGAGCGTTCGACCACGTTCATGGCCAGGCGGCCTTCGATCATCACCCGCTGGCCCGCCTGGTACTGGGCCTGAATATCCTGAGCCAGATTTCCCCAGCCCACCACCTTCATTTGAGAGGAGGGGTCGCCCTCCCGTAGGCCTGGAAACTGCACCACAAACTCGGCAACGGGGGTTTGGTTATCTGAGGTGTAGCGCAGCTGGGGTGCCTGTACAATTTCAGCCATTAGCAGACAGTTATTCATAGCGGCATAGGCTCCTTAATCCCCTGTTCTTTCTCGATGAAGTGTTGCACATGCTGCTGGTACTTGGCCAGGGTATGGTCGAGTCCTTCGCGGCTCTGGCTATTGCCATAGAGATGCACCAGGGGCTCACCCGCATCGGGCAGGACCAGCACCCAGTCATCGGGGTTGTCGCCCAAAATTTTAACTCCATCGATCAGTTCGAGCCGATCGGGGGGCGTGTCTTCGACCAGGTGACGCATCAGCGCGCCCTTCACCGTCCAGGGGCAGCGCAGGGTTTGCATCCGGTAAGACATGCGGGGGAGCTCAGACCAGATTTGCCCCAGCGATCGCTGCTGTAGGGTGAGCAGCTCGATCAGCTTGGCAATGCTGAACATGGCGTCGAAGCCGGGGTGCAGCTCTGGGAAAATAAAGCCCATTTCGCCGCTGCCGCCCAGCACCACGTTGGGATTCGTTTGGCAGGCTTCCATCAGGGCGGTGGGGTTGGCCTTGGTGCGAATCACGCGGCCATCGTGGCGACGGGCAATGTGCTCGATCGCGCCGGAGGTGTGAACCGGTACCACAACGGTGCCGCGCGGGTGAGTTGTCAACATCATGTGCGACATCAGGGCGGTGAGCACTTCGCCACGAATGGGGGTGCCCACTTCATCCACCAGGATCAGCTGCTCACCATTGGCCGACACCTGAGCCCCGAAGGTGGCCCGCAGGGCCTGCACCACCTGGCCCAGTTGGCTCAGCATCACCTTGCGCTCGTCGTTGGAGAGGGCCACCTGGCGCAGGCTTGCGTTGATCACCACGGCATCGCAGTCAAACTTACCGAGGATTAGGGGCAGCACCGCCCCCGAAACGGCGTAGAGGTAGTCGATCACGACCTTGGCCTGGCTATTAATCACCGCGTTGACATTGAGGTGCTTTTCAAAGGCGGTGGTGTAGATCGAAACCACATCGGTGGAGTTGGTGACCGTACCAATCTCGTGGATGGGCGATCGCCGCAGATCTTCCTTGAAATAGGCCCCCTCAATTTTCTTTTCTTTGCCCTTAGGGATATCGATGCCGTGTTCGTCAAAGAACTCAATCAGCACGTAGTCGGGGCGATCGGGGTGCAGGCGCACGTGAACGCCGCCGGCCACCCCCATCTGGGCCAGCACGCTGCGGGCCACCGGAATCGCCGTCGCCTCTAGGTTTTGGATGTTGATACCGACGGACATCAGCCCGGCAATCAGCGATCGCGACACCATGCGCGAAATGCTGCGCTGATCGCGCGATACCGTGACCTGGGAACCGGGCTTGAGGATAGACCCGTAGGCGGACCCCAACTTAACGGCAAACTCAGGGGTGATGTCGATATTGGCCAACCCGGCCACCCCTCGCTGGCCAAATAGGTTGCGCTGGGCCGTGTTGCCCCAGATTAAATTGATGTTCAACGTTGCACCTGACTCGATTTGCTTACTCGGCCAGACCCGCACGCCAGGGCTAATTTGCGCCTCTTCGCCCACCGTCGACAGAGGGCCAATCACGGCCCCTTCGAGCACGTGGGAGCGGCGATCGACTCGCGCTCCCCGAGCAATGGTGCAGGCCCGCAGGTGTACCTCGTCACCCACAATCGCCCCATTCCAAACAATGGGCCGTTTGAGGTCGGCATCGCTGCCGATGGTGACGTTGTCGCCAATGACGGTGCCCGATTCGAGCACCGTGCGGGGGCCAATGCGGCAGTTGTTACCAATCATGACCGGCGGATGGATCTGGGCCGAGGGATCTATCTGGGTATTGTCTCCGATCCAAACATCTGGAGCTGTCTCCTGGTAGGCATAATCGATCATGACTTTGCGATAGAAGGCGTCGTACTGGGCTTCTCGGTAGGCCTCCAGGTGGCCCACATCGCACCAGTAGCCGTCGGCCACATAGCCGTAGAGGGGTTCTCCCTTCTCTAGCAACAGCGGAAACAGATCCTTCGAGAAGTCGGACTCCTGGTGGTTGGGTAGGTAGTCGAGCACCTCAGGTTCGAGGATATAGGTGCCGGTGTTGACCGTGTCAGAAAAGATCTCACTGGAGGAGGGCTTTTCTAAAAACCGCTGAATGCGCCCCTCGCCGTCGGTAATGACCACGCCAAACTCGATCGGATTGGGTACCCGAGTCAGCACCAGGGTGGCCTTGGAGCCCTTTTGTCGATGAAATGCGATCGCGGCCTGCAGGTCAAAGTCAGTGACGCTGTCGCCGCTGATCACCACAAACGTATCAGTGAGCAGGTCAGCAATATTCTTGACGCAGCCAGCGGTGCCCAGGGGCTGATCCTCCTCCACGGCGTAGGTCATCTGCACACCAAAGTCGCGCCCATCCTGAAAATAGTTGCGCATGACATCGGGCAGGTAGTAGAGAGTGGCAATCACCTCGGTAATGCCGTTGCGCTTCAGCAGATTGATAATGTGCTCAGCAATGGGGCGATTGAGAATGGGCACCATGGGTTTGGGTAAGTCGCAGGTTAGCGGTCGCAAACGAGTCCCTGAACCACCCGCCATCAGCACTGCACGCATAGAGTCTCCTTCCTGATGGTAAACATTTCCCCGAGGGGAAGAGCTCTGTTCGGAGGCTAGCCGCACCGAACAAAGCCACACAGCCTTCGAGGCATCCATAAATACACCTCGAACACTATCCCCCTAAAGATAGACTAGAGTAAATGCACCACTCTATATCTCTACCCTAGGTGGGATTTGGTTTAACCCGTCACCGCTCACTCCAGCACCTAATACCGAATCCGACCCACAAGGCCCCGCTTCGAAACCGATATCCCGTAGTGGCATTGCATTGCACTGCAATGCCACTACAAAGCGGGGGTATACAGATAGGATTTGGTATGAGGCCGAGATCACCCAGGTGATCACAAACAACCGGGAGGAACGTTGGTATTGTAGAAGCATAGGCGACCTGGGTAGATAGGAGCAGTGACTATGGGTACATTGATTACGCTTTTGTTGGTAGTTATCTACGGCGGCGGGGCCTTTAAGTTTTGGACGGGGTTTAACCGCACCAACTTTACCGACGGCAAGGTCAAGTTCACCGTGCTGTGGCCCTTGTTTTTGGCGCTCAACAAGTCCTACCGCGAAAACTTTAACCGGGCCTTGAAAGGATGAGCCGCCTCCCCGCTGAGCCCTCGCCGTGGGGGGCCCAGGTGCAGGCCGTGGCCCATCGCTACGACCAGGAGTTTAGCGGCAAAGCCTTTGACCTCCCCCCGGAGGTGGAAGAGATGTCGGTATTCCAAGACTGGATTGCCGGTACCCTAACGCCCCGGATCTCAACCCCCTTTTGGGAAGCCGTGAAGCCCCGCAAGCGTGACCACTGCCTGGATATCGGCTGCGGCATTAGCTTTTTGATCTACCCCTGGCGCGAGTGGGAGGCCCTCTTTCACGGCCACGACATTAGCGCCGTGGCCTGCCAAGCGCTGACCTCCCGTGGCCCCCAGCTCAACTCTAAGCTGTTTAAGGGCGTTACCCAGGCCCCCGCCCACCGGCTCGAGTACGAGCCCCAGTCCTTTGACATGGTGATCGCCACCGGGGTGAGCTGCTACTACCCCGCCGAATACTGGGCCACGGTGGTACAGCAGGTGAAAAAAATCCTTAAGCCCGGCGGCTGGCTGCTGTTTGACGCCCTCAACCCCGACGCCACCCTGGCGGAGGGCTGGGCCATTCTAGAAACTTACCTGGGCGCTGAGGTCTACCTGGAAGACCTCGATCGCTGGCCCGCCCTAGTCAAAGCCGAAGGCGCCCGCGTCGTCTCCACCCGTGACTACGAAATGTTTCGCCTCTTCAAAGTGAAATGGGACCCATAAAGGCCACCCCCGGCCAATCCCCAATCCCCCCTCGCCGTAACCCACGGTCTCCATCTCCCTCCCCACTCCCCCCACATGCGCTACCATTAGCGGCGATATCAGACCAGGAGATAGCACATGCAAGCGGGCTCGGGAAACGCCAAACAATGGCTAGGATTAGGAATGCTGCTCATCACCCTGGGCAGTTGCAACCGAGCACCTGCCGAGTCAAACCCCTCTGAGCCCCCCTCCGACCCCGCAGCCAGCACCCCCACCACCGGCTCCGCCGCCGACGGTGTACAGGATATCGGCGGCTTCCGCTCAACCCCCATTAACCCCCCCCGCACCGCCACATTGGTCACCCAGGCCGCCGGAGCCCAGATCAACCTGCGATCGCTGCCCACTACCCAGTCCCCAGCCCAGGGGGCTGGCCTCAGCGGCGACCAAGTCACGCTACTGCGCCTGGCCGAAGGCGAAGGGGGGTTTAGCTGGTACTACGTGAAGTTTGCGGCATCGGTCACCGAGGGCTGGGTGCGGGGCGACTTCATCGACACCAGCGACCAAGCCGCGACTACTCAGGCGGCTGGCCCGGCGGCTGGGGTCGTCGTCGCCCCGGCCGCCGCCGAGGAAGCTAGCCCAGGCCCCTGCGGTGCCGATCGCCCCGAGGCATTTTTCGAAACTCAATCTTTTACCATTCATCTGTGCCAGACCCCCCAGGGGCTCAGCTACATTGGCACCAATACCACCAACCAAGACACCCTGACCACCACCGACGTGCGCAACAGCCAGGGCACCTACATCGCCATCAACGGCGACAACCAATACCACATCAATGACCAGTCTCTGGTGGTCTACCAGATCAGCAACGGCAGCTACACCCAGCTGGAGAGCGAGGCTGTGGTGCGCCACGAGCGATTTTTGTATTGAACTGATCAGCCCCTCCTGCATCCGCTAAGAGGTTACCAGAGGCCAAAGGCGTTTTCGGTGTGATGAAGCAGATTCTGGCGTTGCGATCGCACGAATCAGTGGCGGCGCCATCGGTGGCCGATGCGCCGAGACCAAGCGAAGGACTATGAAAACAGCTCAGCTGGAGTTAAGCCAAATGCGGGTACTAGCGCTGACTGAAGCGGTTCGTCCCCGCTGTAGACCTGATCTTCGTACTGGCCACTGACCCAGCGGCAAAGGGTTACCTGTCGGGTTCCTGGATCCACAATCCAGTACTCAGCAATACCCCGCGCTGCATACTCGGTATGCTTATAGCGATAGTCTCGCTCCCGGTTGGTCTCTCCGGGGCTCACCACTTCCACCACCAGGGCCGGGGGTGGCATATCACGGGTCAGGGTGGCACGGGAAGCACCGGCCACAGCCGTCGCAGATTCTTCGGTGTGCACCAACACATCGGGGATCCGGCAACGAGCACGGCGACCCGTTACCTCAATTTCAGTATCTTTGTGGCCGAGCAGGGCAATGGAGAAATGTTTAGCCAATTCAAACAGGAGTTTTTTGGCAATGGTATTGTTTTCAACCGATTCGGGCGGCATTTCCACTAAGACTCCATCGACCAATTCATAGCGGGTATCGGTGCCGTCGTCATGGGCCAGATACTCCTCAAAGGTTAGATAGGTGGTCAGGAAAACGGCTGAACTCATGATCAAATCTCCGCTCATCGGCATGGTTCTTTCTTAATCTTAATGACCCATCCCAATTCAGAGGGTGTTTGAAAAGGCTTGTCCCAGGTATAGTCTGTTGCTAAGAGACAGCAAAAACGCTGAATTTTGAAGAAATTAGCCTACTCCAAAGATATAGTCTAAGACGCTCCTTGGCTTTTCAAACACCCTCTTAGGCGTGATTCACCATGCAAGTTGAATTGATGTAGCAGCCCACCTACACCCTCGATCGCCTGCGCCCTACCGAGGGCGAACAGGTACGGGTGAAGGCCGCCTCAATGGTGGGCATGTCTACCGGCACAACCCTAGAAACCACCACCACTGGGGGCTTCAGCCGTGTTTTTACTTTGTAATTCCCACCTTGTCAAACCACCTCTCACCCCGGCGGCACCTCATCCCGGGCGGGTGCCCTGTCCAGCAGCGGGGGAACCTCAACCGGCACCGGGATGACTGGAATGCCAGGTTCGCCCTGGGGCATAAATTCGCCTGGGGCTCCAGTCGCTCCAGGCTGCTCAAATTCGCCTGGGGGGCTGAGCGGGGCGGCGTTGGGGTTACCCACCGGGGCCACCGGCTGGGCCATTTCCTGGTGAATAGTTTCGGTCATGCGGCGGATCAGCTCGCTGGCGCGGCCATCGTTGGTGGGGCGCTGCACCATCACAGCTAGGACGTAGCGTCTACCGTTGGGCACATCGACCAAGGCGACATCGCCCAGTATGGTAGCAATGTCGCCGGTTTTGTTGGCCATCACCGAGCCATCACTAATCCCCGACGGAATCAGGCCTCGGTTGACCGTGCGCTGCATAATGCTGAACATGCGATCGCGCGATCGCGGCGTGACCAGCCCGCCTTGGTCGATCAGCGCCATCAGCAGGGCCAGATCCTTGGGACTGGTGGTGTTGGTGCCATCCAGGTCGGGTAGGGGGCTGCGTAGCAGCGTAGACCCTAGGCCCCAGGCCGCAAAGGTCTGATTGAGCGCCTCAACGCCACCCAGGGCGGCAATCATCATATTGGTAGCGGTGTTGTCACTGTCTACAATCATGCGGGTGGCCATCTCTAGGGCGGTGTACTCGGTACCCACGGCTTCGCCACGCAGGTTGCCCGACCCCCCGGCAACGTACTCTTCCTGGAGCACCATGGCTTGATTCAGGGCCATGGTGCCAGCGTCTACCTGCTGCAAAAAGGCCACTAAAATCGGCACCTTGATCGTGCTGGCCGCCGCCACTGGCTCGGCCCCGCCCAGGTCAACGTACTCCCCCGAGTCTAAATCCACCGCAAAGGCCACTGGGGTCAGCCCAGGGGTGAGGGTCGCCAACTGCTCGAGTTCTCCCTTCAGGTAGGTACTCTCGCTGGTCAACCGCAGGTCGGCAATGGTGCTGGCCGTCGTGCCCTCGAGCAGGGCACCGGTGGCTTTAGTCGGATTCGAGGCCTGGGCCGGGGACGCTCCCCCTTCACCGGGGGAGGCCATGTTGGCGGGGCTGAGCACCGACAGCAGCGTACCGGCGATCGCCGCGACCCCGACACCCAAAATAACCAGACGAATCAGGTAGAGCAGAGGCAGGGGCGGGTTAGCCAACCGCCGCCGCACAGCCTGGGGTCGCGATCGCCGCTGGGCCACCCCGCCCTCGGCCCCAAGCCCAGGGTCAGCCCCCAGCGCTCGGGCCGCCTGGGTGGCCGCCGCCCCCGTGCCGGGCAACCGTCGCGCCGAGGGGCGCATCGGCGTTACGTTAGAGGGGAGACCCGTGGCTCCCAATGCGCTGGGAGCCGGGCTACCGGCTTGAACCCCTTGAAAACTATGGGGATGCATCTGCAACCTGGTGCCGCTGGCCTGGCCTGGCTGGGGTGGGGTGAGTCGTCCCAGAATTGGTCGGTTGGGCTGGATCGGGGCTGGGGGCTGGCCTGGCGGCTGGGCCAGGGACTTGGCCACGGGCTGGGGGGAAACCGGGCCGCGCCCAAAGGATGGCAGCGACGCGTTGCGGGATGGCGGCAATCGCACCGGCTCGGGCTCGCTGGCGGCGACCCCAAAGTCGGGAGTCAGCTGCTGCTGCTGCCGCCATTGGTTGCGCTGACGCACGGCGGGCGAGGGCCGCTGGAATTTACTGCCACTCCAGGTACCATCGTCCCCGCCCGGAAGCTGTAGACCCCCTCGGGCGGCTCCTGATGCGGTCTCACCCCAGGGCGACTCCCCCTCAGAACGCGCTGGGGTCGACGAAAAGGGATTACGAGAATCGTCGTACTGTGCCATCTGTCTTGCTCACGCCGAGTGTGCTGTCGCCCCTGCTCTTGGCCAGGGCCTTCGACTAGGATTTCGCCTGGTCCCTGACTAGAACGTCTGAGACGTTGTATCCACCGCCCAGTTGACCTGGCGCAGAACGCCCCTAAGCATAGCCAATTCTGCTGGATCTGGCCCCGCCCGATGCAGCAAATGTCGCAATTTAGTCATCCGGCTTGGGGCGGTATGGGGGTAAAGATAACCGATCTTCAGCAAAAGGGTTTCTAAATCTTGATAAAACCCCTCTAGTTGATCCAGAGGAGCCGAAGACCCTGTCGCCGCCCAGGCCACTGGCGAAAAGGCATCGCCTAGGGCCTCGGCCAGGGCCAGGCGATGGAGCAGGTAGCTGCAGACCGCCACCGCCTGGGCCAGGTTTAAGGAGGGATAGTCGGCGCTGGCGGGAATGCGTACCCAACGCTGGGCATAGACCAGTTCATCGTTGCTTAAGCCCCGGTCCTCGGGGCCAAACACCAGGGCGGCCGCAAAACTGTCCTGGGGAACCGGGGGGAGTAGCCAGGGGAGCGCCGTTTCCGGCAGTTCTAGGGGTTGGTCCTGGCGATGCAGGCGACCCGTGGTGGCGATCGCCCGCTCGCATCCAACCAGCGCCTCGGGCAAGGTGGCAACGGTACTGGCGGTGGCTAGGATATCGGCCCCGTGCACCGCCATTCGCCGGGCCTCTTCATCGCAGGGGTCGCACTGGGGGTTCACTAGTACCAGATGGCGCAGGCCCATGTTTTTCATGACCCGAGCCGTAGCGCCCACATTCCGAGGCCCAGCCGGCTCGACTAAGACAATGCGGATTTGCTCGAGCTGCCAGAGGCCCATCGTTGACAATGCCATAGCGTTGGCGATTCCCCATGGTAGCGGCTGAGGGGTGAGGGCGGACATCAACCTTCATAGGCCAGAGTTCACAGGCCAGAAAATTTAAAGTCCTACACTTCATACCCGCCAACCAATGTCAGAGGGTGTTTGTAGAATGAGTCTGTTCAAGCGCCCCTAGAAAATCGCTAGAAAAAAATCGCCAGTCAAGACCCTATAGAGGGTCATCTTCAAAGCGGTACCCCACTCCGGTAACCGTCTTGACGAAGGTGGGCTGCGATGAGTCGGGCTCTACCTTCTTGCGCAGCCGGGCGATGTGGGTATCGACCACGCGCTCGTCGCCAAAGAAGTCTTCTCCCCAGAGTTTTTCGATCAGGTGTTGGCGGCTCCACACCCGACCGGGGTGGCTCATAAAGGTCGCCAGCAGATCAAACTCCAGGGGAGTCAGATCCAGGAGCTCTGACCGCTGGGGGTCTGGCTGGCGATGGGCAATGCGCTGGTCGAGGTCAAGGCTAAAGTGAACCGTGCGATAGACCTGGCTGGGGGCCACTTGGCTGTGGCGCAGACTCCGGCGCAGCAGGGCGCGCACCCGAGCCACCAACTCCCGTGGGCTAAAGGGCTTCACCAGGTAGTCGTCGGCCCCGGTGGAGAGGCCAATAATGCGATCGATTTCTTCCCCCCGGGCCGTGAGCATGAGAATGTAGGGGTCTTTGGCCCCTGGGCCCTGGCGAATACGGGTACACACCTCAAGGCCGTCGAGCTTGGGCAGCATGACGTCGAGAATGATTAAGTCAGGCTGGAGCATCTGCTGGTAACGCAGGGCGGTTTCGCCATCTTCGCAGACTTCGCAGGTAAAGCCTTCTTTCTCTAGGTAAAGCCGAATCAGCCGGGCAATTTCGGCCTCATCTTCCACAATTAGAATTAGCACGGCGACCTATCGTCCAAAGATATCTTGTCCCAGAACATCCACCTTGGATTAGCATACTCACTAAGGAAACCCTTGCCATAGACTGATTAACCCCCAAGCTGGGGTCGGGAAACCAGGCGGTGGCATTCCCTAGCTATCGAGCCCCGGCTGTTAGGATCCGGAAAGCCTGGTGTCGTCACAGCTAGGGTCATGACAATTGGGTCGTTTGCGCTTTGGAGCCTGGCTGTTTGGGGAAATCACCATCGGTACCCTATGACCTCACTCTTACCACCTACCACCACGGGGCTTGAGCCCCTTCAGCAGGCCTTTGCTGTCTACTTGAAGGACACCAGCCTGTACCCAGGGCTCACGGCCATAGACTGCTCGGAGTGCTCGGGTCGGATTCTGCTGCTGGCTGAGCACCCGGCCCCTGAGGCCAGGGAGCCCAACGATCTGCTCAAGGAGCTAGGGTCGGTCTTCCGTGACCTGGTGCCGGTGGTAGGGCTGCCCGAGGCCGACTGGGCCATGGTGCCGGCGATCTCGGTGCGGCTCTACTTAAAGCTCACGGCGGCCCCCCAGCCCTACGCCATACACACCTTTACGTGGCAAGCCGACGATGCAGCCCGGGTGCTGTTTCCGGCGGATAATCGGCCCGCTAGGGCCCCCGCTAGGGCCATGGAGTCAACGGGTGGAGGGGACGATTGGCCCCAGAATAGAGCGGAGCATGGGCCCCATTCTGGGGCAGTGCAGCGCAGCGATGCTCCTGCCATGGCCATCGCCAGCCCCAACGGCACCTCTACATCAGGGGGCGAGGGGGGATTAGGGGGCAGCCCATCGACCCCGGCGATGGTGTCCTTTAGCGACGAAGCCCTGGCCCTGCCCGATGCGGCGGTGCAACCTCCGGCCCTCCCCCCCTGGCTACAGCAAGGCCGGTATTGGGCGGCCCAGGGGGCGCGATCGCTGCGCTACTACTGGAGCTACGGCCTGGCAGCGATGATTTTAGTGGGTACTGGTGCCTTTGCCTACGCCCTATCACGGCCCTGTGTGGTCGGTAGCTGCGTTCGCCTCGATCAGGCTACCGAGTTCAACGACTTGGCCCAGGGTATTCTGGCGGGCAGCCCCAGTGGCGATGAGCTGACCACCGCCCAGTCAGACTTGCAGGCGGCCATCGACCTGCTCACCCCGGTGCCCAGTTGGTCATCCCACTACGACGTAGCCCAGGCCAACCTACAGAACTACCAGGCCAGCATCGCCGTCCTCGATACCTTGATTAAAGCCCAGGCGATCGCCCGGGAGGCGGCGGCCCTCAGTCAAGACCCCCCTCACCCCGTCGAGCGCTGGGTCAATGTCCACCTGCTCTGGCAACAGGCGATCGACCAGCTAGAGACAATTCCGGCCGACAGTCCCGCCTTTGACTTTAGCCAGCAAAAGCTGTCGGAATACCGCATTAACCACAGCACCATCGGCAATCGCATCGTGGCGGAAGAAGAGGCCGAGGCCAACTTTAGCACCGCCATTCAAACCGGCAACCTGGCCCGCCAGCGCATGGATACGGCCAACTCCCTGGCGGGTTGGCAACTGGCCACCAAGGAATGGCAGGCTGCCATTAAGGGGCTCTCCCTCATTCCCTACGGCACCATGGCCTACGGTGAAGCCCAGGCCCAGCTCAAAGACTACCAGCAGCAACTCTCTCGCTCGACTAACCGGGCCACCCTAGAGAAGGCCGGGGCCCACAACTACAACCAAGCCGTGCAGGCGGCTCGGGCCGCCGCGGCCTACGAAGCCACGGGCCAGTGGACCCTGGCCGTCACCCAGTGGCGGCAAGCGGTGGCCACCGCCCAACAAATTCCGGCAGACACCATTCTGACCGAGGAAGGTATGGTGCTCCTGGAGACCTACCAACCGGCCCTAGCCAATGCCCAAAACCGTCTCAGCACCGCTGTGGCTCTGCAAACCCTGACCACCACCCTGGCTCAGCTCTGTGCCGATTTGGCCACCCCCTGCACCGTGCGCGAAGACCCCAGCCAGATTCGGGTGTTGCTCTCTAGCCAGTACGCCGAACCCCTACGCCAGGCCATTACCCCCCCCGCCGCCGACGGTACCTTTGTCTTTACCACCCAAATTAGCCCCGGCACCCAGCAGCTGATCGAGCAGATTATCTCTGCCAGCCACCAAATCGATCGTCAGATCGCCATCTACGATTCCCACGGCGGGTTTGTAGCCCGGTATCGCCCCGATTTAGGGGGGTTCATCAAGAACTGAGGGGGAGCCCACGGAGCAAACCCCCACTGTTGTCCCAGAAGTTATCCCAGAAGTTATC
>Ga0169931_10001810_pt1 | contig 35296 bp, 25 predicted proteins | sample Kivu_15m_20L_FD_129675 | JGI IMG/M metagenome (GOLD analysis project Ga0169931, IMG submission 129675) | Freshwater microbial communities from Lake Kivu, Western Province, Rwanda to study Microbial Dark Matter (Phase II) - Kivu_15m_20L... | ecosystem: Environmental > Aquatic > Freshwater > Lake...
GCGATTGCCCGCGATTTTGCGAAGCAGCGGGGATCGCCGCAGTCCTCGCGGCAGGGATGCGGCTCAGCAGGAGCTTCGCCCTCCCGGCACCCCCTCCTGCCAGAAAGTCAAGGCCATTGGGCGTGGAGCCTGCGGAAAGACGATTGGCTGCCGCAGTCAGTCGCGGCACAACGGGTGCAACCCGCTCAGAGACAACCCGGTCAGGGAGGATCCGGAAACAGGAAGACACCGGCGTTCTGAATGCAGACGGTGGCGGGGATGGGTTTGTCTGACGCTTACTATTCATTAAAGGTCAGGAAGATGCGAAAACCACACTCGTCGCTACGGACACTGGGAAATACTTCAATTAAATTGCGGTTTTCGTTTGGGAATTTCATCCGAAACGAGTCGCCACACAAAAACACACGGCTACTAGACGGATCCCAACACCATTCGCGGACATTTCCATACATGTCACTTAAGCCCATGCGACTAGGACGCAGGCTACCACAAATCGCCGGTGCTTCTTTGCCAAAATGTGCAAAGAGATCGCTGCGTGTTCTATTTCTGCCAAAACTGTAATCCACATCACTCATCGCGCGACATGCAAACGTCCACTCATCTAACGTGGGCAAGCGGTAGCCGATCTTAGTGGCAGATTTCAAAGCTGGAAATTCCGGACTCACTTTCCATGATCCAGATTTCCAGTTATAATCAGTCTCATCCAGTTCATAATAGGGATCAAGCCCGTGTGCCTCACTCAGACGATCGCAGAAAATCAACGCATCGTAGAAGCTGACTCTATTCATTGGCCCCCGGTCGTCCGCCTGATTACCCGGCTCCGGGGGCAGAGGAATCTTCGACTGAAAACGCTCAGGGCAGACTGCTCGGAACTGAGAAATGCTGACCTCGCGGTCTGACACCCACACTTGGGAGGTTCGGGCAGGCCGAAACCTGTCGCTTCTGCCAATTCGTACGAACGTGAAGCGTTCTGCTTCCAGCGCCCCGAACTGTGTCGCCTGACTGCTTATCACAGGCTCTGAAAGATACCAGTCCTGGGAATGCTCTGGAGTGCTTTCAGGCTCGTTCGTTAATTTCTCTTCCAACTCTGCGATCGCCTCGCCTCGTTGCCGCAGAGCCCAGGCAGCGGCAGCATGCACACCTGAATCATCTGACGTCTGATACAATGATAGCAGTTCCTGAGTCACCGCTGCATCAGTAGTCAAGTCGGTCCCATTCAATAGACACCACAAATACTGCAGATACGCCTTCTGATGGGGATCCTTTTCCTGCATTAAGAATTCGTGGAGGTCACTCGCCACACGCGCCGGTTGCCGGGCAGACGCCGAGTGGACGATGAACTCCGTAGCCAGCGTAGGATCTTCTGGATCCTGAATTGCCTCAGACAAAAACGTGATGGGGCCGAGTTCAACGTAAAGTTGCTTCATGGCAAGATTCAAATTTTCAGCTTCAATCTCATCGTCATAATCAAATTCCCGCAGTACCTGACGTGCCGCCTCAAGGACGGGTCTGCCTGGGAAAAAATGGGCCATCGCCAGGGTTGCTCGCAGGCGATCCTGAGCATTTTCACCGTCTGTCATTTCGTGCGAGAGACGCGAGCGGTACAGCCAGCGGTAGGTTGAGTATTTTTCGAACTGGACCTGCAAGCGATTGGCGGGCATTTCCAATAGCGTCCGAACATTGTGCAGCACTTGTACATACCCCAAAAAGCACAGCAGACAGATTACTGAAAGGCAGCCCACTAGCACCTGCCACCGGCGGCGGACCTGCACGTGCCGCGGATGGCGGAGAGCGAAATAGTGATGCAGCAAGGCGTCCGCCTCGGGTGATAAATCCGCTTTTCTGGCTGGATAGAACTGTTTCGCCTCTCGCAGCCGACGACCACGTAGTACCCAACGTTCTTTATTGTTGTGAAATACGGCGACATCAGAGTCCAATTGCTGCCGCCAACGCAGGAATGGCCGATCATGTTTAATCCACGAGTGCAACCGCTCCCAGTGCACCAGTAACTCCTGGTCAACCACCTCCACAGTTTTCCAGCCGACGACGGCTATTTCTTCCGCGGCCTCCAGCGAAACAAGTAGCCGAGCCCCGATCAACGTCGTTGCCACCGACTGCTCCTCAGGCGACAGATCGCGAATGTCGACTCGCCGAGGACCATAGCTGTGGTGGGCGTCACCAATGTCCACGAGGCGAGAGAATAGGGTAACACATGCTCGCTGCTTTTCAGGCGATAGTTCGTGGAATATTCTCTCAGCATACGACTGAATTGGCTGCTCAATAGGATTCCACGGAGGCGGTAATATTTCCGGTAGTCGCGTCGTATACTCAGTTAAAAATTTCCCAACGATTGATAGCAGGAAATCTGCTCGAGCACGGAGGAGTATTTCAAAAAAGGGATGAGGCGAGTTGTGTCTCGATATGAATTCCGTGACGGTTCTACGAATGATGCCCAACTGGATGAGCTGTCCGCGAACGATTGCCCGGTCATCCTCGGTGACAATCTCATCGTCGCGAATGGCCAGCCACGCATGAAATGCGAATTCGGCACGCTGGCGGGTTTCTTCCAACAGGCAGACGAGCTGCTGGGTTGGGCCATTTTCGCGGCCCAGCAGTTTCGCTGTCTTGAAGTCCGTATCCTTCGGCAGCGGCTGCGACAGAAGAATGTCGAGAACGTAGTTGCGATTCGCCTCAGACTCAAGCAGTTTATCCAGGGCCTCGGCCGCTCGGCGTTTCAGCGGAGTGGATAATCCTGTGTCAAAAAGCATCAAAAGAAAGTCGAGAGAATAGCAGCGATCTTTGGCCGCGGTTAGTGCAGTGGCTGCGTCGTCAAGTGATTCGACCGCAACGAACTCTGTGGCCGGGAATCTGGCGACGTAGTCCCCGATTGTCACAGTGCGGCCATCCAGTGTCACTGTGGCCTGAGTGAGAGAATCTGTACTGCCGAGATTTTCAACGACGGCCGTTCTGTTGTCACGCGGCGAAATGAGAATGGTGTGTTTCGTACCCATGGAAGTTGAGAGTGCCCTCATGCGATATTCGTGACTGACGCCAGCTTGAGTTTTTCAATGATTTGGTCACGCAAAACGGACTCGTGTTGTTCCGCAATACTGGGCGGAAATTTGACTGCAGCAAATGATCTGACCGTCATGGTACCGAATATGTGCACCTCGATGAATTCATCGTCGGCAGGATCTCCGCCGGGTGCAACGAGGATTCCAGAGAATTGTGCGTCTGAAACGCCTTTTGGCAACCGATTTGCGAAGATTGCCGCCGCCAGCATGCCTCGATCGCTCCAGGTAGACCGCAGGCTGCGATCGAAATCCCTTGCGATGTAGTAGATGACCGCCGTGTTTCCCTCGAAGCAGGAAGCCCGATGGCTAATCATTCTTTCTTCCAACTTCACCACACAGTGGCCGTAGCTGGTGAGGCCCTCCCAATCCAGTGACAGGCACGCGTAATGCAGCTGTTCGATGTGGCGATGCGAACCCAGCAGTTCGATTTCTGCGAGGGGTCGGAGTTTTTCCCAGTCAAGGTCGGGGTGACCGGTCACGCGAAGTCGCAATTCTTCGAGCTGGTAGTAGGTTTCGAAAATATCCGTTCCCGATGCAATCTCACGATGAAGTCTTTCTAGTGAACAATTGAACAGTGCGTGGGATCTGGCAACAGCGGTGTGAAATCGTGCAAGCTCGTTGGCCCGGTCCTCGGCCGCACAACGTGTTTCCGCCTCACTGAACCGCTTTTGCAGCTTCTGCGTCTCTTCCGGACTGTCCGCAACGAAGACATTCGGGAAGAGTTGTGGCCGGGCACAGTGAGGGCAACTTGTCCGTGAACCTGGAAAGGCGTGGCCGCAAAATTCACAATCCAATTGCCTGCTGCTCATGCTGTGCCTCTGCTGAAGGGAAGGGAGTGGGCTGAATTCTTCGGTCGCGTGGGCGGTCATACTGGGGAGGCGTTGGACGCCTCGAAATAATTGATTTCCGGGACCCGGTACCAGCTGAATTCGGGTTTCTTGCGCCCGAGTGATTCAAGAATTTTGTATCGCACGAGGATGAGGCGGACATCGTTGCCGCTACGGCCATCGCACTTTGGGGGCTTTGGTGATTTAGGAAGACCTGCGCCCCGCTCAATACCCCGCGACCCGTGGGTTGCCGATCGTACCCAGGCCCGCAGGGAGATACTGAAGTGCCAATGAGCAGAAACGATACTAGTTTTAGGGAATTGTTCAATGCATTTGGGGATCTAGAAGATTCTGGATCTCTGACTAACAGGCTTCATCCTCTTGTGGGTGCAAAATCCATTGCTGTGCTGGCCGTCCAGTGTGGCGCGGTTGGAGCGAAGAGTACTCGACGCAAGTCCTTATCATAACTGGCACTTAGCGTGCGTTGGCCCTGCCATGACACCTGCAGTCGCTGTGAGATTTTTGTCGATCGAATCAATCGACTTCCCGCTGTCCTGAATCAGCGTCTGCTGCTGCGGCTGGAATCCTGCTGGCCCGACGGTTTCACTCCGTACGCCTCCGCGGGGTATCAACCGATCTCCGCTGATGCTGCGCGAATGAACGCTGGACTTGTGAAGGCGCTGGAATAGAGTCACCAGCAACGCAGACTCCTGATCGAAGAGTGGCTGCCGATGGCAGCCTTCGGAGAATAAAATGTTCGCGAACGTCGGCCAATCACAGCCGTGCCGTCAGCTTCGCCAGTCTACTTCCCGCAAATACTGATCGACAGCGTTCTCAGCGTATGTTGGGGACTTTGGGTGCGATGTTCCGAGAGATGTGAGGGCGAGCTCTCAGAGCTTCGGAAGGCCATCAAAATTTTTTGCTGGTTATTCAAGACTGCAGGTGAACGTGGAGCCTGCAGAAAGACGAGTGGTTGCCGGAGGCTGCCACGCCACAACGGGTGCAACCTGCTCAGAGACAACCTGGCCAGGGAGGACCCGGAAACAGGAAGACACCGGCGTTCTGATTGCAGACGGTGGCGGGGCTGGGAATTGTCGAACGTTTACCGTCCGGAACTCGAACCCCTGCTGACACTTCGCGAAGTGGAAACAGCCATGAACGGTCGCCCGGCACGCCCACTCTCGCCAACTACGGCCGCCGGCGACTCGCTACGCCAACAGCGTCGTTCCATGGTCGTCATATTTCTCCTGAATCACATCTCCCAGCCACGATTCACACCACGCTGCAGCTTCCGGAATCGCCTGGACGATGTTCATGCCTTCACCGAGGCCGATGATCGTTATCTGAAACTGCCCTGTGTCCCCTGCAGAAAATACTCGCTGAACACCGCCAGCCCGCTGCACAAACTCGCGGATGTGCTCGTCAGTCTCGTGTCTCAGCTGCCGCGTGACTTCGCAGCGTGTCGCGCACCAGAATGCAATCACACACCGCTGCTTCTGCCCGCAAGGCTCCAGCAGCCGCAGCAATGTCCCGACATCAATCCTCCCCTGATTCACACAAGCAGGATCTTCGCCGTAGGTGAAAGGGGCAATCAGCAGCACCAGCGAATCCTTTTCGGTGAGCCAGTCAATACTGTCCTGAAAGTCACCGTGCCGGGGCTGGAATCCCATCACCTCCGTCGCTGTCTGCAGCCGATGATGCGTGTCCTTTTCAGCTTCGGTCACGCGAATCGCGGCGGCCACGCGGTCCGTTCGGCCCGACCTCAGAAGCGTCGCGGCCTGCATCACACTGCCGGGATAGTCCAGCGACCGCCGGGACTGGTCCCACCAGTCACTCAACAGTTTTGCGTACGCAGACCCGGCTCCTGCAGTGGCCGTTTCATCCGAGCTTTGCAGTTTGGCCTGCAACTGGACAATGTGATCACAAGGCGGCACCTGCGCCGCGGCAGAATAAATCCCGGCACCGGCATGAGTTTCCGCATAGGTGAGCGAGGGCCAGTCTATGCAGCGCATCAGCAGTTCCGCAAGCAGGGCGTGCTTGAGTTGATCACCGGAGTTCGCTGCATTGGAGTTTTGAGGCATGGGGTAACCCTGGTGATTGGATGAGACTGCATCCCTGGTGCTATCGGAGGGCGAAGCTCCTGCTGAGCCGCACGTCATGCTCGCACGCCCCGCCGGAGCCTCGCAATCCTGAAACGCCTCGACTCTGCGCCACGACCATGCCGAGAATCGTTTTTCCACAACGCGTTGACTGTTCAGTTGTCCCGAGCGTGTCCGTGCCTGGGGCAAAATCCATCTTCTTCTTTGCAGCTGCAAGTAACCGTTCACAGAGCGATTTGCTTTCCGAGGTCGGTTTTGGAGAAGGAGTCCTGAAGGTACTGGTCACACGGGACGTAGAGTTCTGCGTGTATGGAGATCCGGAAAAGTAGACTGGAAACTTGTGGGGACGGCTGGCAGGGATGCTTGGGTAGTCAGCTTTGGAACAGAGTCCAGATCACAGGCTCGGTCGCGCATCTGTGCAATCTGCGTGATCTGTGGTTAAAACAAGGAATTCGGATTTGGACCACAGATTTCACAGATTCCACAGATGATGGGAGCTTTTCAGTGCCCTGTCTGTGCGATTCTCTGCGGTTGTCACCGTGCACCGAACTATCAGTTCTGCGGGATCAGTTTGGGTGCAGGTTTGTCGCTGGCAACTGTCCTCGACAGCGATGCCCGCAGTCCGCACACTGCATGGTATGAATCTGGTGTTCCGTGATAATCGGCTTAATGGGGGGGATTTCCTTTGCCTGATGGCGTTTGGGCTGCGGGGCGTCGCCGCTGAGTTTCGGCCACAATCGCTGCACGCCGCGGGACGATGACGTACCACCCGGTTACACGCTTCCGTCGGAATCAGAGAGCGAGTGCGTTTCACATGCCCAGCCTGACGCCCTCGTTTGCGCCTGGATTTCGGCTTTGCCGTGCTCGCAGCCTGCTGTCTCGGTCTGTCGCTCGACGGTGGCAGCGACGAATTCCCCGAGTTCATGCCAAGTCGACGCTTGAGTTCTTCGAGCCTTCTCACCAACATCAGAAGACAGCCGCGTGCCACAGGACCGCTCTTGTCCCACGCCAACTGCGGAATACAGCGTGGTTTGATCAGCGTTCCTTCGCTCATACGCGAAGAATTCCCGAATTCACCAAATTAAGAAACGACCAGTTCTGTGAACGGGCACACTTGCACCGCCCGCACTCTCATCAATAGAAAGAGTTGGACATAAGTACTTCCGTCGCGGGAATTGTCCGTGGTAAAAAGCATCACTCGGGTACACTCAGAGACATCATGGACCTCCACCAACTACTTACCGAGGAAGGCATCGATCCCGATTCAACGCTGGTGCTGCGGCATCGCCCACTGGAGCCTCAGATCAGAAAATCGCTGATGTGGCTCGCAGCGGAAAACAAGGATGTCTACAACGCTTACCAGCAGAGTCAGTCGCCCCGTGTGGAACGTCAGATGGAGCGGGCGCTTCACGTCGCCTCGTTCATTGGTCACGAACCAGGCCACGCACTCTTCGTCGGTGTGTACGAGAATGGTACCCCAAAGAAGGTGAGCCAGCGCTGGAGGTCTCGGAATCCCGGCTGCAGGGCACTGATGGAACTTGGGGCCCCCAACGGTCCTGAAGACTGCCTGTGGTTTGATTTGAAACTGACTGGTGTGCTGCAATACTGGCACGGAAAGCTTGTGATCAAATGGCCGGGCAAGGAAGTCTCATATAGTCGCTGGGCTCATCAGCACAGCCGCTTCGAAGTCGATGTGATTCACGAAGAGTCAGTACTGGTGCAAACGATTCCTGACTGGCGCTCCCTCGTTCTGAGATGGGACGAACTCAATCGGATCCCCAAAAGCTGGCAAGGAGCACTGCGTGAGTGGCGGGGGATTTACTATATCTTCGATACCCGCTCGAAAAAGGGATACGTGGGCTCTGCATGTGGCAGAGACAACCTGCTGGGGCGATGGATCGATTATGCAAAGACAGGCGATGGCGGCAATCGCCAGTTGCGAACGCTGGATGCTCGTCTGCTGCAATTCAGCATTCTTGAACGCATGTCCCCCGATACGCCACAGAGCGAGATGATCGCCCGCGAGAGTGAATGGAAGGTACGTCTGCACACCAGAGAATTTGGTCTGAATGATAACTGACCCAGATGCCGTTCCAGCTGGAAAGGCACGTACTCTTTCGGCTCGGTCCCGCTGCAGATTACGTTCGGGAGCAGTCGCAGTTCAAAAACACCGAAGCGAAGGCAGTGCAGCGAGTTTGCAGTTTTGTCGGCACCAAAGGTTTGGTTGAGCTTGAAAAGCTGTCAACCGTGGCCTGGATCCGATCCACGATACTGAACTGGTGGCCATTCTACAGAACTCCCTGCCGCCCCATTTACCAGGAAATCCGCCACTCGGGCCGCTTGCGAGCTTTGTTTCCTGCTGAGACAGTTCTGTCAGTACACGGGGATCATGGGGCGGTGGCAGTTTGGGGTGTGTCGGTTGCTGGCGGGTCTTCGCTGCGGCTGGACTGCAGCAGCAGCATGATGGAGCCGACGACAAGCAGGCAGTCGGCGATGTTGAATGTGGCCCAGTCGAGCGGTCCGAACTGAAAGTGCAGGAAGTCGCGCACGGCGCGAGCGACTCCGGGTTCTCCGGGAAACGGGACGCCGTGCAGTCCGAGTCGATCGTAGAGGTTTCCGAGAGTACCTCCGGAGACGAGTGCAAGGGCAGTGGTGAGCCAGAGGCTGCGGGCAGCACCGCGGAGAAACAGCCAGTAGTTGATGGCGGCAAACGCGAGGACGCTGATGGCTGCAAACCACAGGGCCAGTCCCTGACCCATGCCCCATAACGCTCCTTTGTTGAGGCTGGTGTGAAGCTCAAATCGGAGCCATGTCGTGTCGATGAGCCATCCTGTCGTTTCAAACGCTCCACCCATACTGTTGAAGACCCAGGTTTTGCTGCCGAGGTCGAGCAGTGTGCAGACGGCTGTCAGCAGCAGGTAGGTGGGGAGTCGATTTCGGGGGTAGGAGGGCATCAGCGCCGTTTTTCCTTTTCCCGTTCGCAGTCGATGCAGTTTCGAGCGTAGGGGATTGCCTGAAGTCGAACGCGGGCGATACGAGCTTTGGCGTCTCCTTTTCCCTGCGTGATGCACTGCTCGCACAGGCCGAAGGTGCCGTTATCGAGCTTTTTCATGGCGTGGGCGATTTCGTCGAGCACGTTCTGATCGCTTTCGACCAGCTGGAGTGCGAATTCGAGATCCCAGGCGTCGGAGCCCATTTCGGCCATGTGGTTGGAAGACCGCTGTTCGTTGCCGGATTCGGAACCGGAGAGGGCTTCTTCGCGGATTTGTTCCACGTCGCCACGGAGCCGTGCCCGGAGCAGCTTGAGCATGGTCCGGAATTCCTCGATTTCTTCAGGCTTCATTTTCTGCGTTCTATTTGGGAGCAGGAGGCAGGGGCCGAGGAGCTGGAGCAAAAACCGGGCCGAATTATCCGCGGTCGCGGGTGACGGTCAAGGTTCCCGCTCTCCTCCCATCCGATCATCCACAAGAAAATGCAAAGATCCGTCTGGAATTCGGGGGTAAAAGGGCGTTTTGGTGAGGATGGGAGTTGGTTTAACGCGATTCTGCAGCCGTGTTGGGTGGATATTCGCATTGAGAGATTTTGACAGGCGTGCGAGACTTCAGGGAGGTGCCGCTACGTGGCACGTTTTTAGTCCCCTGTCTCTTCCGGAGCCAATCTGGTGCGGTACGCTGGATCATCCCCGCGCAACTCACTGCTGGTCTTCGTTTGCCTTCTGGCGTCGATCTGTGGTTGTACTTCACCGCCACTGGCCTCACCCACTGCGGCCAGTCCCGGGATTCGTCTGAATGAATCACAGCGGGATGCGTGGTGGGAGCGTTCCGTGCGGGTGCTGAACAGCAACCACTTCCAGATTGCCCGGGAAAGCAAGCTGGAGGGGGTGATTGAAACCACGTGGCGCGGGGGTTCGGGGGTGCTGGAGCCCTGGCACGGGGATTCCGTCGGCATCTCCAATCGACTCGAAAGTACTCTGCAGTCCATTCGTCGCCGTGTGATTGTGTTGTTGCAGAGTTCTGCCGACAGCACTCTGGTGCTTTCTGTGCGAGTGGACAAGGAGATCGAGGACGTGCCTGGGCTGGCGGCCAATTACGAGGGCGGAGCGACATTCTCGGAATCTCAGCCGCTCAATCGTGATCTCAGCCAGGTTGTTGGTCAAACCGGTCCATCGAGGTGGATCCCGGTGGGTCGTGACCCGCTTCTGGAACAGAAAATCCTCGCAGAAATCCGCAACCCACGCCGCTGAGCTGCTGCCGATTTCAGGATTTTCGCGATCCGTATTCGATTCCTCTGTGTCTGAGAATTGTTGCAGCAACGGCCGCCACGTACATTCTCCTGTCCCGCTGGTCGGCTCCCGCCTGCCAGCTCATCGCCCGAGTTCAAAATTCGTCGTTTGAAAGCTTCCATGGATCCCGAATTTCGCAGCCACTGTCACGATCTCATCCGCCGTGTCGTTCATCTGAAGGACTGTCTTTGACCTCGCTGGCAAGACTGCTCGCATTGCTGAGATCAACGACCGAATGACAGCGACGGACTTCTGGAATGACCAGCAGAGGGCCCGGACTGTGATGGACGAACTTCGTCGTCTGAAGAACCTCGCAGAACCGCTGCGAAAGCTGGCTTCCGACGCGGACGATCTGCAGGTGCTGATGGAATTCGCCGACGAAGGCGCTTCCCCTGACTCACTCGCCGAACTTCGTGCCGCCGCAGAAACGCTCACGACCGAAGTTGATCGCGTGGAACTGCAGACGACCATGTCCCGCCCGGAAGACTCCTGCGCAGCCTACGTCACGGTTCAGGCAGGCGAAGGTGGCACCGACTCCGCCGACTGGGCAGAAATGCTCATGCGAATGTACATTCGCTGGGGTGAACGCCGCGGTTTTCAGGTGGAAGAAGTGGACATCTCACCAGCCGAGGAGGCCGGTATTCGCAACGCCACTCTGCTCATCCGTGGCGACTACGTGTACGGTTACCTTCGCGGGGAAACTGGCAATCACCGGCTGATTCGCATCAGCCCGTTCGACTCGGCCGGGCGCCGGCACACATCGTTTGCGGGTGTCGATGTTGTTCCCGAGGTCGATGACGAATTCGAGATTGACGTCAATTGGGAAAAGGACGTTCGCGAGGACAAGTATCGGTCTGGCGGTGCTGGTGGTCAGAAGGTCAACAAAACGGAATCGGCCGTGCGACTGACTCACATACCCACGGGCGTTGTGGCAGCCTGCCAGAACGAACGCAGTCAGCATCAGAATCGCGCGACGGCGCGGAAGATGCTGGTCGCCAAACTCTACCAGATCGAGCTGGACAAACGCGAAGCGGAAGTGGCTGCTCGCCACGGTGAAAAGTCCAAAATCGGCTTCGGGGGACTCACGGTCCGCAACTACGTGCTCTATCCCGATCAGTTCGTAAAAGACGTTCGCAGCGGGCTCAAAGCCGGCAATCCTTCACTGGTGCTCGACGGAGAACTCGACGGCTTCCTGGAAGCTTACCTCCGCTGGACGCTCAGCGAACAAACCACCGCCTCCGACGAACTCGAATAACAGGTGGCCACAGATGTCGGCGCTCGGCTGGGTTCGCATGCATGGCTGTGGCAATGACTACGTGTTCATCGATGCCTTCAGCCAGTCCGTTCCGCCCTGCCCTGAAGAACTCGCCCACCGACTCAGCGACCGTCATCGCTCTGTCGGTGGCGATGGACTGGTACTCATGCTGCCGCCCAGCGAACCTGGCTGCCACGCACGCATGCGAATGTTCAATTCCGACGGCAGCGAAGGATCCCTTTGTGGAAATGCGCTCCGCTGCATGGCGCTCTGGCTCCACCACAGCCAGCTCGCCCCCGCCCGCATGACCATCGAAATGCACGGACGGCACATCACTGCCGAAGTGCTCCGACTGGATTCGCAGCCACGCATCAACGGCATCGTCCGCATTGCTCTCGCACCCCCGAAGATTCTTGCACCGCATCTGCCTTCCCCCGCAGGCTTTGCGGCCAGTGTTGAACTTGCAGATGTCGAAATTCCAGGCCTGCTCCACACGCCGCTCAAAGCAGACCCCGGAAACCCGCATCTGGTGCTCTTCATCCAAAAACTCTCCGCGATCCTGGTGGAATGCCTTGGACCAGCCCTTGAGAGTCACTCCGCCTTCCCCAATCGCACCAACGTGGAATTCGCGGAACCGCTGCACGGCAATTCAGTGCGTGTGCGAGTCTGGGAACGCGGCTCGGGGGAAACGCTTGCCTGCGGCTCCGGAGCCATCGCCGTCGCTCTGGCAGGCGCCGCTGCCGGACTGTTCGACCCCACGCTGCCAGTCCACGTGCAGATGACCGGAGGACCACTGATTGTCTCTCTCAAGGCCGATGGAACAGTCCAGCTGGAAGGTCCTGCAGAAGAATGCTGTCGAGGGCTGGTTCAACTCTGATGCCACACCCCCTGCCAACCACCCGGAAACAGGCGCGCTCGGCGCACAGCCAAACTCCGCGGCCACTGATCATCGCTGCTGCCTCCGCCCGTTCGCTTGCGGCAGCCGCCGTGGCGGCCGAGTGTCGGGTACTTTGTACCGACTTTTTCGGAGACGAGGATCTGAGGGAACTGCTGGACCGCAGCGGCGGCACGTATCTGGGGCAGCTCGACGCGTTCACTGATCTGCCTGGGCTGCTCACTGCAGTCCCGCCCGACGTCCCGCTGCTCTGGGCTGGCGGACTTGAAAACCACCTCGAACTGCTCCATCACATCGCCTCGGCCCGCCCTCTGCTTGGCCTGCCCCTGGATGTCGTTGCCAAACTGCGGGATCCGGCAACACTCATGGAATTCCTGTCACATTCTGGTACACCCGAGGTCCGGTTTCCTCCGTCGGTGGTGGGCGCTGTTCCTCCCGCCGGACGCTGGTTATGGAAGCCGGCGGGCACTTCCGGGGGACTGGGCGTGCAGAGGCTGACTGAGGATCTGCGGAGGCAGCTGGCTGCTTCTGCCTGGACATCGCGAGGCTGTTTCCAGCAGGAACTTGACGGTCTGCCCTGCTCCGTGGTTGTTGCCTGTGATGGCGGGGCTGTTGAGATCGTTGGTATGTCGCTGCAGTTTTGTGGCTTGCCAGAGCTGCACGCAGAAGAGTTTCGCTTCTGCGGCAACCTCGGACCACTCGAAATTCCACCGCGATTAGCGACCGCACTGCGTGGCGTGCTGGTGGCGTTGCTGCAGCAATGCGGTGAGCCCAGCGGAATCTTTGGTGTGGATCTGCTGCTGACCTCCGACATCTGCTGGCTGCTGGAGATCAACCCGCGAATTCCGGCGTCGCACTGGATCTATGAAGTTCCGGGGTGCTGGAATGCGGTGAGCTGCAGCCTGCGGCCGGGCGCCGTTTTCCGGATGTCCCCGGCGTCGCTCCCCAAACGAGCCCAGCTGATCATCTGGACCCGTGAACGGATCAGCTTCCCGGACATTCCTGCAGAGGAACTGCTGAGGAGTCAGGCGGTTTGGATTGCCGACCATCCCGGTGCAGGTGCTGAAGTCCCGGCGGGCTCACCCGTCTGTTCGCTGCTGCTCGAACAGACGACTGGCGCCGGGATCCAGCAAATTTCTGCGGCCGTTCGGGGGATTCCCGCGTCGTTGTCATCGGAGCTGGGGATTCGGCCTTCCAACGTCGCCGACGCCATCATTGGTCGGGCGCTGCAATGGCAGACGCTGGCAGATGCGTGGAACTGAAGAAAATCTGCGTCGGGAACGTCAGTGAGCGGCCGTCAGCCAGGGGAGTGGGGCGCCTGCGGGGGGCAGGCGGACGATATCCACACCGGTCACGTCCTCGTGGGCCCGGACTTTCTGAATTGCGTCTGCCGGCGGTTCGCTGTCGAGATTCAGGACGGCCACTGAGTTTCCGCCGGGGCGTTCTACGCGTCGTCCGAGTGACATTTGAGCGATGTTGACCTTGTGTTCGCCGAAGATCGTGCCCATGTAGCCGATGAGTCCGGGGATGTCACGATGACGGTAGATGAACATGAGTCCGTCGAGGTAAGACTCGAAGTGGAACTCATTCAGGCGTACCAGTCGCATAAACTGGTTGCCGAAAATAGTTCCGGAGGCTTCAAAACGCCCGTGATCGGTCTGGACGGCGACGGAGACCATGGAGGCGAAGTTTTCGCAGTCACCTGTGAGTGTTTCGCGGATGTGAATACCGCGTGCCTGAGCGACGGAGGTGGCGTTGATGACATTGACGGATTCATCGAGCGAGGCTTCGAGGAGTCCGGCGGTGAAGGCATTGGTGAGAATTCGGGTTTTGCGAGAGGATGCTTCGCCGCGGTAGATGATTTCTGCTGAACGCAGTCCCTGACCGCGGATCATCTGCGCGGACAGCAGTCCCAGACGATAGCAAAGGTCGAGGTAGCTGCGGAGTTCGTTCATTTCGGCTGCGGAGACCGGAGCCATGTTGACTGCGCAGCGGATTTCGCTGCGTTTGAGATATGCAACGACCAGTTCGGCGGCCTCGATCGAGACCATTTCCTGAGCTTCTTCGGTGGAAGCGCCGAGGTGTGGGGTGGCGAGCACTTTGGGGTGATCGGCGAGCCGACGATCTTTTGGCGGTTCTTCGGTGAAGACGTCCAGAGCGGCTCCGGCGACATGGCCGGAATCGAGCGCGTCAGCGAGCGCGGTTTCGTCGATGATGCCGCCACGGGCGCAGTTGATGAGTCGCACTCCCCGCTTCATGCGGGCCATCCGTGCCGCGTTGATGATGCCACGCGTTTCGTCCGTCAGCGGAGTGTGCACCGTCAGGTAATCGCAATGTGCGATGATCTCATCAACATCACGAAACAGCCGGATGCCATACTCGCGGCACTTCTCTTCGGATATCAGCGGGTCGTACCCCAGTACATTCATTTCAAAGGCCACAGCCCGCACTGCGACGCTGAGACCAATCCGGCCAAGTCCGATCACTGCCAGCGTTTTGCCGGCCAGCTGTGAGCCCTGAAAGGACTTGCGGTCCCACTTGCCCGCCTTCATTGATGCGTGTGCAGGGCCGATGTTGCGCGACAACGCCAGCATCATCGCGAACGTATGTTCGGCCGTGCTGATCGTGTTGCCGCTGGGCGTGTTCATGACGAGCACGCCGGCGCGAGTTGCTGCGTCGAGGTTGATGTTGTCCACACCCACACCGGCACGCGCGATGCACTTGAGCCGCTGCTGGCCGTCAAGGATTTCAGGGGTGAGCGTGGTGCCGCTGCGGATGATGATCGCGTCCGCAGACTGCAACTCCTCGCGAACCTGCTGCGGCGTTAAGCCACTCCGCTGAACAACTTCGATGCCTTCGGTCTGCTCAAGAATCCTTAACCCTGCCTTTGAAAGGCTGTCGGTGATCAATACGCGATACACGGCCTGCACTCGTTGATTGAATCAGAAAAAGCCAGCCAAACACGTTGCCACACACTGCGGTCAACCGTCGCCGGCAAGGAACTCAGCCCCGATTTTCCGGGGTGCACCCGCCAAAATCATTAGAAGCCACTGTCAGAGACGGGAAATTCCCGCGAAAAAACCGGCTGCTTCCGGAGAACGGGAACAACTGGCACACCGAAAACACCTGCCGGATGCGGGGAATTTGTGCGGGGGAATGCCAGTCAAGAAAAATCCATCGTGAAACTGCGATTATCAGGAATCGTAGGCGAAATACTCCACTTCATCACCCACCTCACACCGTTCATGAGGCTCCGCAATCCACACGAAACCGTCGGCTCGCACCGCCGCGCCCAGCATCGCTGCACCACTCGCTGCCAACGGAAAAACCCGATCTCCCTCGCGACACACTCGCACATAATCCAGCCGACCTGCCGCGGAAGTCACCGCTGCACCCAGTGTCAGCGTCTGCCGGGGATAGGGCAGAACGCCACTGCCACCCTGCATCCTTCGCAGCGCCCGGCCAGCAAATAAATCTCCGGCACAGAGGCAGGAGACCGGGTTGCCTGGGAGCAGAAACACGAGCGACGAACCGCAGCGGCCCAGTCCCGTGGGGGCTGCCGGACGCAGGGCCAGCCCGTGTATCGCCAGCTCACCGTGCTCCGCCAGCACCCTCGGGGCGAAGTCTTCCTGGCCGACGCTTGAACCCCCGGAAACCAGCAGAACGTCTGTTGGTTCCGCAAGCACTCGCCGCAGTCGATCAGCATCGTCGCCGATATGTTCCACAGGAATCTGCAGCCCGGCATCGCGGAGCACAATTGACTGCAGGAGCGGTCCGTTCGAGTCCGTGATCTGGTATCCGGTGGGTACAGACCCGGCCGGTAACAGTTCGCTCCCCGTCAGCACGATTCGCACTCGCGGACGCTGAAACACGGAAAGCATACGAACGCCGATCGAAGAGGCTGCGGCAACGTCCTGTGGACGCAGTTTCCGTCCGGCTGCCAGCAATCGTTCCCCGCTGCGGATGTCTTCACCCACTCTTCCGACGTGTTTACCCGGCGGGACTTTAGCGAGAATCAGGATGTGGCCGTCTGCCGTTTGCTGTGTGAGTTCCGCAGGGACCACCGCATTGGCGCCGGCTGGGAATGGAGCACCAGTCATGATTCGCAGGGCCGCGCCGTTGGCGACGTCCCCGGAGAATGGTCGACCAGGAAGACTCTCGCCAATCACGTGCAGCCGAACTGAATGATCTGCGGAAACAGCAGCAAGATCCTCTGAGCGAACGGCATAGCCATCCATCATCGCCCGTTCAAAGCCGGGCACGGCAATGTCACTGACAAGGTCCTGAGCCAGCACGCGACCGCAGCATTGGGGCAGTGGCAGCACTTCAGGTGCGTTCGGCTGGCGGTTTCGGTTGGCGAGCCAGTGATCGATGGCTGTGTCCAGCCACTGCAGGGCTGTTGTGACGGGAGTGCGAGTCTGGAACCCGCGCATGCGAACATCGCGTGGGGGATTTGCGGGCGTTTCAGGCATCGGCGCGTCAGCGAATGAGCTTCATGCGGGTGAAGTTGGGGTAGAAGGGGAAGGAGTAGAGCGGGTAGGAGCGATCGCCTTTGTGTCCCATCACGGAATAGCCGCGGCCACCGTTGAGAAAGGGCACTCCGTGCGGCCAGAAGATAAACATGGCTTCGCCGACGAGGTCCGCTTCCCGCACGGCGTAACGGCTGCTGAAAATGCCGCGCTGCGGACGACTGTAATAGTCAAACAAACGCCCGTCCTTGCTGGCTGGTGAGTTGTCTCCGAGCATCAGGTATTCGTCGCTGGCAAGGCGAAATTCAAGCTGCGATCCGTGGCGCTCCTGTTGTTGCAGCAGCATTTCGGAGTACAGTTGGCCCCACGTGTCAGGCGACCGAATGCTGCCGCCGAGCTGATGGGGGGCCGTGACTTCGTTGACGAGAACGGCCGAATAGGCATCGCCGTAATTCGTCTGCCACGGATCGGCAGTCGTGCCACTGGAAGGGTCAAAGACGATGATGTCGTTGCGATAGTAAATATCGCGTTTGATCACAAGGTTTGACACGGTCGCCATGAGGCCACCTGCAGCAATCCCGGCCGGAGCCATGTCCCGGTCGGTGGGAAGATTAATCTCGGGTGTTTCCAGTTCGCGCTGCGTTTTCAGTTCGACGGGCGAGCCGTCGATGCAGAGTGTGAGCTGATCATCGACGCTTGCGAAGGAAATGTCGTATTCGCCGGTTTCGCTGAGCGAGCAATTGCCGGAGGCGATGATGACGGGTGCAGGTTCCGGCTGACCGGGTTCGGCGTGTGTGAGCGCTGAGAGTACAACATTGCCGGACTGCGGCTGGATCTCACAGCGGACGCTGCGAATACCTTCTTCAAGTTCGATGGTGAGCAGAGCGTCCTTGCGGATTTCCTGAATATCGACGGTGAAATCCAGCGTCAGATCGCTGATCCAGTAGAGTTCCTGTTCGCTGTTGTCACTGTTGAAGCCGCAGAAATCTGTAACAAGTTGTGGGAGCAGCGGCGATTCAAGCGGCTCTTCATCGCTGGCCGCCGCCCACTGCAGCTCATTGGGAATCAGATGTCGATAGCGCAGCCACTGAGCCGGGCCGGTCGGAGCATCGACAGTGTAGACCCGGTTGTCGCGATCGGCTGTCCATGCATTTTCCACTCCGGGCCAACCGGCAATGTCACGATCACTCGGCCGAAAGATTGCGGGTGCCCAGCGTTCTTCTCCGCCGGCCTGAATGATCGGCAGTGGAGGATAGCGATCGTCATAAACCAGGATCTGCACATCGCGCTGTTTGCTGAGGTCTTCTCGATGCTGAATTTTCCATGGCTCCACTTCAGACCGACGAGCGTGAATGTCGCCCTGGCGAATCCGAATGGTCTCGCCCGGAAGTCCAATCAGACGCTTGATGTAATTGACATGCGGCTCTTCCGGGTTCTTGAAGACCACCACGTCGAAGCGTCTGTATCTGGAGACCTGTTTGTTGACGACAATCCGGTCTCCGTTGAAGACAGGGGCGTCACGAACGGAGTTCCTGAAGCGGCAGCCGGGGCACCTGGATGTCTCGATGCGACCGTTTTGAAGGAGCTGTCCGGAGTCCTGGTCGATCTCCTGGCTGGCACCGATGGTGTAAGAAAGTCCGCAGCCACCACACGTGGCTTCCTTGTGGCGCCCGTAAAGTGTCGGGGCCATCGAACCGGTGGGAATCACAAAGGCCTCCGCCTCGAATGTCTTGAAGACAAAAGCAAGGATGAAAGCGATCACCACCGCTTCGACGGTATCGCGAGCACCCTCTTCACGAGCGGGACTGTTGGCCATGGCTGAGTCTTTCGGGGACTGTTGGGAGCGATTGCAGGAGGATCAGTGAATGCGGCGAATTCTGGGCCAGTCCGGAACTCGAATGGGACACTGAAAACCGGCAACGCGGAGTATAGCGGGGTGGGAAGGCAGATGCACGAGAAAGGGTTTACCAACCAGCAGCGCGTGCGGCACGCAGGAATCCAGCCAGACGCGGCTGTCGGAGGAAACCGGACTATTGTCGCCCTGCACGAAATAGGAATCTGCCGCCACTTCATATTCGGCCTGACGTGATTCTCCCGGACGCCCCCGCGGAGGTGTGTAGAAGACATCGCGGTACATCCGCAACTGCTCAATCACCACCTCTCCCGAAGAAGTCCCCAGAGCCCAGCGCCGCTGCTGCTCCGTTCGCAGACTGACTTCCAGCGCCTTTTCGGGGTCGGGACGGTCGCCCGGGGCAGTTGTCGCAGACACTTCAATCACGTCGGGAACGCTGCCGGCATTCACCGCCGGGATCCGCTCCCACAACACCACTCCGTTAATCGCCGCGGCCAGATGACGGTCGAAATTCGATACCTGCAGTTGCAGCGACGAACTGCTCAACACTGATTGCGGGAGTGGCTCTTCGGCCACCAGAGTTTCGCGGTCCAGATCGACCAGCAATGCCCGACCGGCCGATGGATCAATCCGCAGGCCATACATCGCAGAACCGACCGGCACACGAACGTCAATGCTCCGAGGAACCTCAGACCACGAAATTCGCGCGTCCAGCATCAAATCACTGACGACGTATTCCGGAGAAGACACCATCGAATTGTAGCCGTAGCGGTCCGTGACCGGAGCCAGATGAGACAGCGCTGCCAGACGGAAAACCGCCGAACGGAATTCTTCCTTCCGACTGTCCTGCAGGAGCAGCTGCTGAACTTCAGCAGGCAGAACGCCGGTACACTCCAGCAGCTGCCGATCGGCGTCATAGCGAACACGCGAAGAAAGGACCACAGGGAGCTCCGCTTCCCGCTGCTGAAATGCGGCCCAGTCGGCCGACGCCGCTTCACGAAGCAGCGGAGTGGACACAGGGTGCCGACCACCCTGCCACCGCCAATAACGAAATCGCACCCACGACGGCTCAACGTTACCTCCCAGAATGCGTCCGCGGGAATAGTCCCAGCCACTGTCCAGTTCCCACGGGAGCTGATATGGGGAGGACTCTGGAAGATGATTCAGATCGGTGACCGGTATCCGCATCTCCAGCTGCTGCCGCCATGGTTTCACTGCCAGGCGACCATTGATGTAAACGTCCCCGTTCACCAGCCTCAGTCGTTCACCGGGAAGCCCGGTCACGCGTTTGACGTAGGACTCCCTCGGAGATGACGGATTCCGGAAAACCACGGTCTCCCACCGATCAGGTGGCCGAAGATCATACAAATGCTTCAACACAAGCAGCTGGTCGCCGTGACTGTTCGGCACTTCCCGAACATCAATGCTGCTCTGACTGCAATTGGGACAGACCGCCAGCCTCCGCAATCCCTGAGGCTCGCGGATTCCTCCCCCGTCCCCCTCCACCGAGGAGTCAAAGGCGACACCGAACGGAAACACCAGTCCGCAGGAGGGACACTCAATCCGCCGATGGAATCCACAGAGTTGTGGAGCCATCGAGCCGGTGGAAATCAGGTAGCCTTCGAGCACGAAGGTTCTCAGCAGCAGCACTGCAAGCACGAAGCCAACCGCCAGGTCGGAGGCATGCCGCAGCGGCCCCGCAGCGGGTGCCTGCGAACCGTCAGTAGATTCATTGCCGCTGCGACTGGTCATGAACGAAAGCGAGATTTCAGGGGAGGCTGGGATGCGGAAAAGATCATTCGCCACATTCTACCGCGTGCCTCCAAACGGGGAAATCCGTGTTTCAATTGCCCGTTCGCCGCCCGGCTTACTCCACATCCTCAATCACGGTTTCACGGACGACTTCGTCGATGGTGGTGAGTCCATCAAAGATGAGCTTGAGTCCGGATTCACGGAGCGTTGTCATGCCCTGCTGACGGGCAATATTGCGGAGATCGTCAGCGGATGACTCTGCGGCGATCCCGTCACGGATTTCGTCAGACATTATCATCAGCTCGTAGATGCCGATACGGCCTTTGTAACCGGAGTTATTGCAGCGGGCGCAGCCTTTGCCGTAGTAGAACTTGTATTTGCGGGCCGTGTTCAGCGGCAGCTGGAGTTCCATCAGCAGTTCGTCCGACGGCTGGAACTGCGTTCGGCATTCTGAACAGATGCGACGCACCAGTCGCTGGGCGAGGATCCCTTCCACAGTCGCTGTGATCAGAAACGCGGGCACTCCCATGTCACGCAGTCGCGTAATTGCAGACGGCGCGTCGTTGGTGTGCAGCGTGCTGAACACAAGGTGTCCTGTGAGCGAGCTCTGGACGGCGATTTCCGCTGTCTCGTAGTCGCGGATCTCGCCCACGAGGATTTTGTCCGGGTCATGACGCAGAATCGCTCGGAGCACGTTGGCGAACGTCACGCCGACGTCCGGATTCACCGGCACCTGGATGATCCCCTCGATATCGTATTCGATCGGGTCTTCACTGGTGATGATTTTGGTTTCGGTGTCGTTGAGCTCGTTCAGGGCTGAATAAAGAGTGGTGGTTTTGCCGGAACCTGTGGGACCTGTGACGAGAATAATTCCGTTGGGACGCCGCAGGAGTCCGCGGAATTTATTGAGCGTCACCGGGTCCATCCCGATTTTGTTCAGGTCGAGTGCCACGACGGTTCGGTCGAGCACTCGCATAACCACGGCTTCACCAAAGAGCGTTGGCAGTACGCTGACTCGAAGGTCCACATTGTTGCCACCGACATTGAGCTCGATACGGCCGTCCTGCGGGAGCCGGCGTTCGGCGATATCGAGATTCGACATGACCTTGATACGGCTGACGATGGCGTTTGCAAGGTGTCGCGGGGGCGGCACCATTTCGTAAAGCACTCCGTCCGCTTTCACGCGTATCTTGAACTCGTCCTCAAACGGCTCAAAATGAATGTCGCTGGCCTGATCGCGAATTGCCAGCAGCATCACCATGTTGAGCAGTTTTTTGATGGGCTGCGAGTCGGACATTTCTTCTTCTGAAGCGAGGTCGTAGCCGCGAATGCGTTTTTCTGCATCTTCGTCGGTCGAGAGCTGCTCGATGACGTCCTCGATACTCTCCTCACGATCCGCGTAGTACCTTGCAATAGCCGCTTCGACGTCAGGGGCCGAAGACACAGCGCCGCGGATTTCGTGGCCAAGGAAGTTGCGGAGGTCGTCAAGGATCCCCACGTTCTGCGGGTCTGCCATGGCAACGGTTAACACGTTGTTCTTCATGGAAACCGGCATGATCTTGTACATTTCCGCCATTGTCTGCGGAACGATTTCGAGCACATTCGGCTGGATTGTCGTCTCTTCCAGATTCACCAGCGGCATGCCCCACTGTTCCGCCAGCGCCTCAGTGACCTGCCGCTGATTCACTATTCCCATACGCACAGCCACCTGACCAATCGGCTGGCCAGGACTCTGCTTCTGCTCCTCGAGAATATCCCACAGCTGGTCATCGTTGATGTAGCCGAGGTCGATGAGGATCTGACCGAGTTTTCGTTGTGCCATGAGGGTGAGTACCGTTTGGGGACGAATGGCGGTTTAGGGTGTGGTTTCGGGGGTTGGGGGGCGGCTGTCCCGGGTCTGGTGGCTGGCGGTGTCAGCAGGGAATCATGAATCTTTCCGTTCAATCATCGGGACGCACCCGCCAGCAGTCTTCCGTCTGCCGTCGGTTTATTCGTCGTCCTCGTCGTCAGGCTCTTCATCGAACACACCGCGTTTGGCGCGTTCGATGCGGGATCTGAGTTCGCCGGGGTTATTGGATTTGTAGAGCACGTCTTTTTCGTCGCAGATGCCGTTTTTCCAGAGATTAAACAGTGAGTCATCGAGGAGGATCATACCGAACTTGCGTCCGGTCTGGATGGCGCTGTTGATACGGAAGGTCTTACCTTCGCGGATCAGGTTTGCGATGGCGGGGGTGACGACCAGCATTTCGTAGGCGGCCACGAGTCCTTTGGGTTTGCGGGGCAGGAGAGCCTGCGAGAGAATGCCGATGATGGCGTTCGCCAGCTGAGTGCGGATCTGTTCCTGCTGGTTTGTCGGGAACACGTCGATGATACGGTCGACAGTACCCTGAGCACCGGTGGTGTGGAGTGTTCCGAAGACGACGTGGCCGGTTTCGGCCGCCGTGATTGCAGAGGATATGGTTTCAAGGTCTCGCATTTCCCCGACGAGAATGGCGTCGGGGTCCATTCGCAGAGCACGGCGAAGGGCTTCCGGGAAGGTGGCCACGTCCACGCCGATTTCCCGCTGATTGATGGTGGATTGATGATGCTCGTGATAGTACTCAATCGGGTCTTCCAGCGTGATGATATGGTGATCCATGTTGTGGTTCATCCAGTTGATCATCGACGCGAGGCTGGTTGTTTTTCCGGAACCGGTCGGCCCTGTGACCAGGAACAGTCCGCGGGGACGCTGAATGAGTTCACGTACGACAGGAGGTAACCCCAGTTGTTCGAAGGTGAGGAACTCGTTGGGAATTCGCCGCAGCACCATTCCGATCATGCCACGCTGCTTGAAGACGGCCACGCGGAAGCGGGCTTTGTCGCCGAATGCAAATCCGAAGTCGGTTCCACCGCGTTCCTGAAGCTCCTGCTGATTGCGTTCCGGCGTGATGCTTTTCATCAGACTGGTCGTGTCGTCGGCGGACAATGTGCGTGTTTCAAGCCGCACCATGCGTCCGCCCGAACGAATTACGGGAGGCTGGCCGACTGTAATGTGCAGGTCACTGACACGCTCTTTGACGACAGTCTCGAGTAATTTGTCGATCTGGAAGCTGCGAAGAGTACCGGTGGACATGCAGAGAGCTTTCGTGTAGGCGAGTAGGAGCAGTGGTCAGTGTGCAGTGGTTCAGTGTCCGCCTTTGGACAGTTTGTAGACTTCTGAGAGTGTGGTGAGGCCTGCGAAGGCCTTGTCTTTGGCGTCTTCGACGAGTGTTTTCATGCCGAGCAGTCGAGCCTGGCGGCGGATATTCTGGGCGGGTTCGCTGTTGAAGGCCATTTCGCGGAGTGCGCTGTTCATGGTCATGAGCTCGAAGACGGCGCGACGGCCTTTGTAGCCGGTGTGTTTACAGTTGGCGCAACCGCGGCCACGGACCCACTGGCCATCGGAGAGTTCATCCGGGGTGATGTTGAAGACTTCGACTTCTTCCGGAGTTGGCTGATAGGGTTCCTTGCACTTTGGGCAGACGACGCGGACGAGTCGCTGAGCCATAACGGCCATGAGCGAGCAGGCGACGAGGAAGGGCTGGACACCCATATCGATGAGTCGCGTGATGGCACCGGGGGCATCGTTGGTGTGCAGCGTGCTGAAGACAAGGTGTCCTGTGAGCGATGCCTGAATGGCCATTTCGCCGGTTTCCTGGTCGCGAATTTCGCCGACGAGAATGGCGTTGGGAGCCTGTCGGAGCATGGCTTTGATGATGCGTGCGAAGTCGAGTCCGATGCTGTGTTTCACTTCGACCTGATTGATGCCCGGCAGGTAGTACTCAACTGGGTCTTCGGCGGTGATAATTTTGCGGTCGGGGCGATTGAGTTCCCCGAGGGCGGAGTAGAGGGTGGTGGTCTTGCCGGAACCGGTGGGACCGGTGACGAGAAAGATGCCGTTGGGGCGGCGGATGACGTTCTGAAAGGTGCGATAATTATCGTCGCTGAAGCCGAGGTTACGGATCCCGATTTTGATATTGTCGCGGTCCAGAATCCGCATGACGACCGCCTGCCCGTGATTGGTGGGCAGGATCGAAACACGAAGGTCAAATTCCTTGGTGCCAGCGCGAGTTTTGATGCGGCCGTCCTGGGGGCGGCGCTTTTCCGCGATGTCCATGCGGCCCATGATTTTGAATCGGGAGATGAGGGCGCCAAGGAGTCGTTTTGGGGGGGAGTCGCGTTCGAGGAGTACGCCGTCGATACGGTAGCGAATGCGTACGCGGTCTTCGAAAGGCTCGATATGGATATCGCTGGCCCGTTCGCGAACGGCTTCAGAAATGATCAGATTGGCCAGTCGAATGATGGGCGCACTTTCGTCTTCATCCCCCTTCATCGCCGCGGCTGCCTCGACGTCGGTGAAGTCGATCTGCGTCTCGGTGAATTCGGAAATCATCGAATCGACGGATTCGGTCTCGGACTGCCCGTAGTGTCGATTGATGGCGCTCTGGATGGACTCCATGGGTGCCATCACCGGGCGGATGTCTCGGTTGAGCACAAACCGCAATTTATCAAGAATCTCTATGTTGTTTGGGTTGTGCATTGCGATCGTGACGGATTCTCCGTCGGAGTCGATCGGGATCACAATGTTTTCGCGCGCGATGGATTCAGTGACCAGTTCAATGATGGCGTGCGGGATCTGTCGGCCATCGAGTTCGATGTAGTCGTAGCCGAACTGTTCCGCCTGCACGCGCCCGAGATCACCGCCGGAGATGTAGCCGAGGCGGACGAGCGCATCTTCGGGGGTGATGCCGAGGTTGGCTGCCATGCTGCGGGCTTCTTCGAGCTGCGATTCGCCGATCGTGCCATCGTCGACAAAACGCTCGAGCCAGTCACGCATCTGATTACTCCGGTGCCGCGGCGGGGAGCTGCGGAGAGATGAAAAAAAAATCAGGAATCAGCCGAGAATTCGGCATTTCAGGCAGAAAGGGTGAGCCGGACAGCCGTGGTGCGCTGGCGAAAACATTGCGGACAGCAAAGAAAACCTGCAAATTGCCTGACTGAAAAATATGGCACATTCCACCCATTTTCCAGCGAAAATGAGCGAAATTGCAAGAGAAAACGGAGGAATTGGCAACGGGCATCGCCGCCGTCGCTGGAACTCCCACCGATATCCCGCCTGGTGCCCAGGAATCAAGTGAATTCTCTGGGTTTGCAGATTTCAGGTGCATGGCACCGCAGCGGCTGCCGTGGTTGCGAGCGGCTGGGCGGAAGCCCCCGGCTGTGTTTCGCACCGAAGGTGCGCGCGCTGGTGAGTGCGCTGGTGAGTGCGTTGGTGGAGCGTTTGCAGGGCCGTTTGCCCGCAGGCTGCCGCCAGGCGGCTGACCAGCGGCTGACCAGCGGTTGGGCGGAAGCCCCCGGCTGTGTTTCGCACCGGAGGTGCGCGCGCTGGAGGGGTGTGACCGACCAGCCGATCGACAGGCACTGAGCACCCGGACGGGCGCGTCCTCGTCATCCACACGGTCGCATTTCCGCATCCGCAGTCGGATTGGCTGTTCGCAACCGGTGACGAATTCAGAGGGACTGTCCCCGGTTTTTTAGAACGTAAACTACTGCTGATAATTGATTTACAACGACCATTACCGACGGGGACCTGGAGCGGTGAGGTTTGTTTTGCGGGAGTGGTTGTGGCCGTCGAGCGTTGGCGGGTACACGGGTGGGGGAAGGATTGGACGAATGTAAGGAGTTCACCGGCTCGAACGACCTTTGCCGGAAAATTTCATCAGACCCGCGTCTTCTGCCGGTTTTTCTGGGAAAAACATTTCGCTGTATTCCGAGAACGACTGTAGACTCTTGCAGGAGTTCCGTTGGCGATTCTGCGCCGGCGGCGTTTGCGGTCTGCTCATGCAGCACCTTTGGGGGATTTCCAATGCGGCGACTGGCGGGATCTTTCGTTTCTTTTGGACTGGGCTTATCCGCATTCTGCGGGCCGACGTTTGGTGCAGACCCGGCAGTGACTCGGCAGCCGGATGCTGTCGTGATCAAAACGGCCGATCATTCCAGTTTTGCTCTGGCACTGCGAACCACAGTCGCACCCTCGCGGCTGACGCATCACGTGCTGCTTGTGGACACATCCGCCAGCCAGACGGGAATTTACCGCACGCAGACTCTGCAGGCAGTCCGCGATCTTCTGGCCGCTCTGCCTGCCGGACACAGCGTTCAGCTGATAGCAGCAGATTCTCAGGTTCGGACGCTCACTGAAAACTTCGTTGGACCGCAGTCAGCTCAGGCATCGGAAGCTGTCGGTCGGCTCAGCAAAATCACTCCAATCGGAGCCACAGATCTCGCCACAGCAGTGAATGCCGCGGTGGTGGCTGCCGGTCAGCCTGTTTCCATTGCTTACATTGGCGACGGAATGTCAACCGGCGATCTGCTCTCAGGAACAGATCTCGCTGGTCTCGTGCAGAAGATGCATCAAAATCAGGCTGCTTTTCACGCACTGCTGCTTGGCCCCCAGATGGATGCTCATCTGGCAGGAGTGCTCGCGAATCTCACAGGTGGATCCAGCACACAGCTCTCCACACGGACTCGAGATCAGCAGATTGGCACCTTTGCTGCCGGCCTTCAGCAGTCTCCTGTGCTTGTTTCCGACCTGCGAATTACCTCCGGAAGTGCAGAGCTGACAGTTCCCGAAATCGTAGCGCTGCGTGCTGACCGTCACACGCTGGTCTACGGTAATGGCCAGGTCAGCGGCCGACTTGCCGTCAGCGGTTCAGTGGCCGGAGTGACACAGTCGTGGGTTGTGGAGCCTCAGGCAATCCGCGAAGGTGGTGCCGAGATCGGCGTTCTGGCTCGAAAGTCGCTCAGCACTGGCGGCCTGAACTCTCCGTACATCGGTCTTGCAGGACTTGGTCAGGCATCGACAGATCTCCAGTCTCTGGTGTCGCAGTCCATCGAAACAGCCCGGGAACTGCACCGTTCCGGCCGCACTCAGCAGGCTCTTGAGGTGATTGCTCAGGCTCGCCAGCTCGACGCCGGAAACATTGTGCTCACCTCGCTTGCTGCCAGTATGCAGGACGGCGGATCGACTTCCTCCCCCGCTGATGCTGTTGGCCCGCCACAGGTGGACGAAGGCGACGCACTGACTCGAACAGAAACTCGTTCCGCCATCATCACTCAACAGACCGTCCAAAGTGTTAACGCGGCGATTGAAGAGGCCAAACGCGTTGCTTCAGAGCAGCCAGAGTACGCCGTCAACCTGCTGAAAGATGTGCTGGAAGCAGTTCGTGCAAAGAACGAAATCGCTCCAGAGAAACGACAGGAACTCGATCGCCGAGTTGTCGCGGCACTCACCGCCATCGAAGCTCGCCGCCAAACTCGCGAGATTCTCCAGCAGCAGCTGGCAGAATCCCGAGCCAACCAGGAAGCACAGCGTGAGAAGCTTGCGGAAATCGAAGCGGACGAGAAACGTCTGAAGACGCTGATCGACCAGGTGAACGCCCTCATGCTGCAGGCTCGCCGTGGCGACGAAAATGCTTACGAAGATGCCGAAGAGGTTTCCCGCGAAGCACTACGTGATGAACCGGGCAACGGCACCGCCACGGCAGCTCTTGTGATGTCAGAAGCCGCAGGTCAGCTGCAGAAGGCATACGACCTGATCAATCTGCGACACGACCGCTTCCTCGCAACCCTTTATCAGGTTGAACTGTCGCACGTTCCATTCCCTGATGAGCCACCGGTGCAGTATCCACGAGCTGACGTCTGGAGAGCTCTGACCATTCGCCGCAAGGAAAAGTACAAATCTCTGTCTCTGCGGTCAGTGAAGCCCATCGAAGAATGGCTCGAAAAGAAACTCGACGAACCACTCCCGCGGCCGCTCCAGTACCCAACCGATACATCGCTCAGCGAAATCCTCAGCTTCATCGCCGATGCGTACACCGAGCAAGGGCCGTACACCATGCGGATCATCCTTGACGAAACCGACGAAACCATCGGCGAAGACTCCGAGTTCCTCAACAACACCACGGTCGCTGGAGTTGACCTTGCCGGGATTACCCTGCGAAATGCCCTCCAGCTGATCTTCGCGAAAGTGAAGGACAACGACCTCACTGTCATGATCAAGAACGAAGTCATGCTGGTGACCACCGTCGAAACTGCTGAATCTCCCGAAAACCTCGTCACTCGAATTTACGACGTCGCTGACCTCGTCGTCATCACCATGGCTGGCATGGGTGGTGGGATGGGCGGAGGAATGGGCGGCGGCATGGGTGGCATGGGCGGGATGGGTGGCATGGGTGGTATGGGTGGCATGGGTGGAATGGGTGGTATGGGTGGGATGGGCGGCGGAATGGGTGGCATGGGCGGTGGTGCAGGGATGTTCTCTGTTCCAGCCGAAGCTGCGCCCGGAATCCTGCTGAACGTTCCCGGCAAAAAAAAACCAAACCAGTAACCTCTGAGCCGGCTGAGAACACTCAGTCCAGCACAGCTGAACCACGGGGCGGCATCCGCGAGCACATTTCGCGGGTGCTGCCCTTTTTCATTGGCAGTTGTCTGCTGCGTCCGACGACGGTCACTGCCGTTCTGATTCAGCAGGACGGTCAGAAGCGTTCGGGGGACGAGAGGCGTGGCGATCGAACCAGCAGTCCTCGAGGCCTGACAGCTCGACAGGTCCTCGCGAAGTTCGAGTCGATGGCGGGTCCGGAGGACGAGCGCTGGGACCGGTTGTTTTCTGAAGCCGTATTTTCCGACACGGAACTTGCGGTCGTATTGCAGAGCCTGCATGAAGCGGGTCGGCGTGAGTCAGCGATTACGTGCATTGAGTCCGCGCTGCGAGCGGGAAGGATTGCTCCGTGGCTGTATGACCTGCTGGCCCTGCAGATGAAGCTTGCGGGCAGACCGGCTGAGGACATCGGTCGGGTGCTGCAGTCGCGACTGGACTTTGGAGTCACGGCTGTGGAGGACATGCTGGTCACTGCAGCGATGCTGTCACGTTTTGAGGCGTGGGACACTTCGCTGACGCTGCTTCGAGATGCTGCCCAGCTTAAGCCCGGTCTCCCGGAAACATGGCTGCTTTACCGCAGTGTGGCGGACAAGTCGGGCGACCGTGAGCAGCGACTGCTGGCCCGCCTTGGGATCCTTGAATGGGTTTGGAGTGGTGGCTGGGAGGTCGAGCACGCCGAGGCGCTCAAGGTTATCGAAGGCGTGGCGAAGGAGTTCGATTCTCAGCAGGCCACGGGTCAGGCTGCTGAATTGCGGGAGAGGCTGAGAGCGGCGCAGCGGCGCGACCTGCAGATCACTCTGCGGTGGGTGGGCAATGCAGATCTCGATCTGCTGATCCGTGATCCATCGGGTGAGGAGTGCAGTTTTCGGCGTCCGGAGACAAGTACGTTTGGGCGGCTGGTAAAGCAGGCCGGCAAACTGGACGCCGGCGGTACGCGTCCTGCGGATACGCACATCGAGCAGTTTCTGCAGCCACGATCATTGCCTGGCAGGTATGAGGCCATCGTGCGATTTGTGGGTGGCAAGGTGGCGTCGGGAACAGCCGTTCTGGAAGTGATTCAAAACGTGGGAACTCCTGAGGAGAAGCGGCGGACACAGACGATTCGAGTGGGAACTGAGGACAGTGTTGTTGCTGTGGAGACGGAAACGACGGCAGCCCGACAGGATGGAACATGGCATCCGCTCACGGCAACCATGAATGGCGAGGACATTTCGCAGCAGCTGCGAGAGACCACGGTGCTGAAACTGTCGGCCAGCCAATACTCGGTGACAGTCAGCGGGACACCGGACCGCGGAACCTGCACGATTGATCGCAGCGTGATGCCCTGGAGGATGAAAATCGACGGTACGGTGGGCCCCAATCAGGGCAGGACACTGCTGGCAATTTTTGAGCTGACGAAATCCGATCGTCTGCGGGTTTGCTATGACCTCGATGGCAGTGAGTATCCAGCGGATTTCTCTGCCGCCCTGAATTCAGGTCGATTGCTGGTGGAGTACCGTCGTGAGCTTCCTGCGGGGACTGGGTTAACCGGTACGGTTGCGGCGGCTCCGGACAGCGATGTGTTATTGCTGCAGCTGATGGACGGCAGTCAGCCGCGCATTCGGCTCAACGGAATCGACGCACCGGAATTATCGCAGGCGTGGGGCGAAAAATCGCGTGCGCAGCTGGAGTCACTGGTTCGCGGCCGCCGTGTTCGGGTGGTGACACAGGGCGAAGACCGGACTGGTCAGATCATCGGGGATGTGTACATTCAGCTGGAAGCGAACAAACCGGAGCAGCAGCTCAACCGCGAATTGGTGGAGCGTGGCTGGGCATGGCATTTCGTGCGTTATGCACCGGACAACAAACCGCTTGCTGAGGCGGAGCAGCGTGCGCGCGCTGCAGGCAGGGGGCTGTGGGCCGATGAAAAACCCTTAGCCCCCTGGGACTGGCGGCGTCAGCAGGCGGAAAGCTCGAAAAAGAAATAAAGGGCAGAACGATTCAGGGGTCCGGGTAGCGAAACGTTTTGCCCTCGAAATTCTTCAGGAGCAGATCATCACCATCGCGTCCAATTACAGTTTCCGGGGACAGAACGATCTTCCCGCCGCCGCCCGGAGCGTCGATGACATAGGTGGGGGCGGCGTAACCGGTCGTATGTCCGCGGAGCCCCTGAATGATTTCCAGTCCTTTGGAGACGGGGGTCCGAAAGTGCGATGAACCGCTGATCGGATCGCACTGGTACAGGTAGTAGGGACGGACTCGCATGAGCAGCAGTTTGTGAACGAGCTGCTTCATCACTTCGACATCATCATTGACTCCTTTGAGGAGTACTGTTTGTGAGCCGAGGGGAATGCCGGCATCTGCCAGCATGCTGCAGGCCTCGGCAGCTTCCGGCGTGCACTCGTCGGGGTGCAGAAAATGCACGCTCATCCAGAGCGGATGAAACTGTCTGAGCATGCTGCAGAATTCCGGCGTGATGCGCCGTGGCAGAACGGCCGGCATTTTGGTGCCGATGCGCACGAATTCAATATGTGGAATATCTCGAAGGCGTGAAAGAATCCATTCGAGCCGATCATCACTGAGAGCCAGCGGGTCTCCACCGGAAATCAGAACGTCACGAACGGCCGGAGTTTCTTCGAGGTAGTGGAAGATGGCTTCAAGTCGCTGGGTGTTGGGCACGATCTCGCCATGTCCGACGACTCGCGATCGTGTGCAGTAGCGGCAGTAAGTGGAGCAGAAGTCGAGCGGCAGCAGCAGCACGCGGTCGGGGTAGCGATGCACAAGCCCGGGCACAGGGCTGTGTCCATCTTCGCCGAGCGGATCATCTGCTTCGCCGGGGGTACGAATGAATTCGCGGGTGGTTGGGACCACGGTTTTGCGGAGGGGCTGGAGCGGGTCATCCGGATCCAGGAGGCTCATGTAGTACGGAGTGACGGCGGTTGGCAGGAGTGTGCCCCCGTCGGCGAGGACGTCTCGTTCTTCGAGCGACAAGTCGAGCATCCGTTCGAACTGTTCCAGTGTACGGATGCGATGCCGCGACTGCCAGCGCCAGTCATTCCATTCGGAATCGGTTGTGTCGGGGTAGAAGCGTTCGCGGAAGAGGGTGGTTCGCGGATTTTCTTTGGGAGCCGCAGGGAGGCGTCGTGGTGAAGATCTGGCGGTGCGGCTGGTGGGGGGCGGTGTCTGGAGCAGCCGGGCTTTGTCAGCAGGACTTTGGCTGGTCAACTGAGTCAGCAGTGAGGTACCAGCCGGGGGCTCTTCATGTTCCGGCTGAGCGACGGTGGACGACGGGCAGTCGCCACCGACGGCAGAAATTTCAGTCACAGGGAATCACTCCGCACTGATGCAGCCGGCGGACACTCTGCAGTTGTCACGGGACCAGTTGCACGACGATGGAAGTCGGCAGACTCGCGTCACACCCGGCCGACTCCATCCCAGGCAGACGATCAACAGCGGAAACTGTAAAAACGAGTCTTCGTCCCGGGTGTTCTGAATCTTTCACAGGCACACCGGGGTGAGGATCTGCCGTGACAGGCGTTCCTCGACACCTCCAGAGGAGCTGAACAAAGTCCTTTTTGACAGGCGAGCGGCTTTCGGACGAACTCCGCGGCGCCGCGTTATAATTCCCAGAATGCCAGACGCAAGAGACAGCGGGAAAAAATCTGTCACGAATGTGGAAGGTTTTTCCCTTGCGATTGCGGTGATCAATGTCTTGAATACGCACCGGGCTCTGCTTTCGGGTTTGCCGGATTCAGGCTGCCTGAACGGAAACTCATGATCACAGAGCTGCAGCGAGGGCTGTAGCTGGAGGCGACGGTGAGGATTGGACTGACGTACGATCTGCGCTCTGAGTACCTCGCAATGGGCTACTCACCTGAGGAAACGGCGGAGTTCGACCGCGAAGACACGATCGCGTCCATTGCCACCGCTCTGCGGGTGCTCGGGCATGAGCCAGACCGTATCGGCCACCTGCGACAGCTGGTGCAGCGGCTGGCAGCAGGAGACACCTGGGACCTCGTGTTCAACATCTGCGAAGGACTCTCCGGGCCGGCCCGCGAGGCACAGGTGCCGGCGCTTCTGGAAGCATGGAACATTCCCTGCACCTTCGCTGATTCGCTCATGCTGGCCGTGTGTCTTCACAAGGGGCTCACCAAAACGCTGGTGGCCCGGGCCGGCCTGCCCACGGCGCGGTTTCACCTGGTCGAGTCGCCGTCGGACATTGCTGCAGTAAGTCTCCCCTACCCGCTGTTCGCCAAGCCCGTTTCGGAGGGAACGGGCAAAGGTGTTTCGGCAGCTTCGGTGATCACAACTCCGGCGCAGCTTGAAGAAGTTTGCCGCGACCTGCTCCAGCGTTTTTCGCAGCCAGTGCTGGTGGAAACGTATCTGCCGGGCCGCGAGTTCACCGTGGGACTGCTGGGAAGTGGCGACGAAGCCCGCGTCCTTGGCACTCTCGAAGTTCGACTTCTTGATGCGGCCGAACCCGGCGCCTACTCCTTTGTCAACAAGGAACGCTGCGAGGAACTGGTTGAGTACCGTCTGGCCAGTTCGACAGACGACGCCGAGGCGGCGGCAGCCGAGCTGCTGGCACTCTCTGCCTGGAAAGTGCTCAAGGGCAGAGACGCGGGCCGCATCGATATTCGCTCGGACGCGTCCGGTCTTCCCCATTTCATCGAATCGAATCCTCTCGCCGGACTTCATCCGGAACACTCAGACCTGCCAATCATCGCCACTGCGGTGGGTATGGAATACACCGAGCTGATCAGGGCGATTGTCGATTCCGCGGCCACTCGTTGTGAGCGTCACTGATGCTGGCTGCGATTCTTTACCAACAGGTTGCTATCACCGACTCGGCTGCCGATCTGGACGTGCTGCGGCAGGTGTCTGCCGTAGAGGACTCGCTTTATCGATTGGGGTGGAAGTCCATCCGTGTGCCCTTCTCACTGGATCTTCGCCCTTCGCGTTCATCGCTCATTCAGGCCGCTCCCGACGTTGTCTTCAACCTCGTGGAAACGCTCGCCGCCACGGACCGCCTGATGCCGCTGGCCACGATTCTCCTCGAATCACTCGATCTCCCTTTCACCGGCGCCGGAACCCGCTCGCTGCTGGCCACCACGCACAAGCTGGCTGCCAAACAGCAGATGGCTGCCGCTCAACTGCCGACACCCGCGTGGCTGGATCGCTCCCGGACGCATTGGCAGGGCCTGTCCACGCCAGCTCGACGCCCTCAGCGGGCCGTGGTGAAGGCGGTCTGTGAGCACGCTTCACTGGGACTGGCCGACGACAGCGTTGTGCCGCTGCAGGACGCCTCTGCTGCACTGCTGACGGAACTGCTTGCTGACCGCACAGAACGCTATGGCACGCCGTTTTTCGCTGAAGAATATATCGAGGGTCGCGAATTCAACCTCAGTCTGCTCGCCGAAAACGGCCAGCCGATTGTACTCCCGCCGGCTGAAATCCAGTTCCTCGATTTTCCGCCCGAAAAGCCGCGGATCGTCGGTTACGCTGCCAAGTGGGACGAAGCGGCTGCCGAATATCGCCAGACCCCCAGAACCTTTCGTTTCCCGGCGGCCGACCGACCGCTGCTCGACGAATTGCAGGCGCTCGCCCGTCGCTGCTGGACCGAATTCGAACTGCACGGATACGCTCGAGTCGATTTTCGCGTAGACGAAGATGGCCAGCCATGGATTCTGGAAATCAATGTGAACCCCTGCCTGTCACCCGACGCAGGCTTTGCAGCCGCACTTGCCGAACAGAAACTGACGCTGGACGCAGCCGTCCAGCGGATTATCGAGGACGCCTTTCGCTGACGTGCGCCGGAAACCGCGGGACTGCCGCCCAATGGTCTTGATATTCTCTGGAATCCAGTGAAAGGAAGGGGGGAAGACTGGGAGGGCGAGGCTGGGATGGTGAAACGGGGTGAATTCGGGCGAATAGGGATGTTTTCAGTTCTGCTTGCCAGTTGACAGCTCTCACTGCGATCCCTTGTGCAGGGACTGTTGGTCTCTCGCAAAGGCGCAAAGACGCAAAGGAAGGACAGAAGGTTCAAATTTCCAACATTTCCAGCTTTGCGCCTTGGCGCCTTTGCGTGAGGCAAGAGTTGCTGCAGCAGGATGCCAGGCAGCGCGTCTGCATGAAATCCGATAGACGATCGCAAGTGTCCTTAACACCGTTTCGTCATCCCAGGGCGAGGCTGGGGCGTGCGAGTGAGAGAGTAGAAAGTGGAGAGGAGACCGCTGGAGCATGAAGAAAGTCGAGAGTCTCCTCTCTCCTCTCTCCTCTCTCCTCTCTCCTTTCTCCATTCTCCTTTCTCGATTCTCCTGCTCTATTTTTTGACGGCAGGTGCCGTCAAAAAATGGA
>Ga0169931_10001811_pt1 | contig 35285 bp, 31 predicted proteins | sample Kivu_15m_20L_FD_129675 | JGI IMG/M metagenome (GOLD analysis project Ga0169931, IMG submission 129675) | Freshwater microbial communities from Lake Kivu, Western Province, Rwanda to study Microbial Dark Matter (Phase II) - Kivu_15m_20L... | ecosystem: Environmental > Aquatic > Freshwater > Lake...
CTTCATCAAACAACATCATAATGGCTACGCTGGTAATGGCCTTGGTTTGTGATGCAATTCTAAAGATGCCATCCTTTTGAAGCGGCGCTTTCGTATCTAAATCATTATACCCATTTGCTTTATAATAAGCGATTTTACCATCACGTATGATTAAAGCAGCCCCTCCGTTCATATATCCTTTTTCTACCCATTCATTCATGGCATTGTCAAGTCGTTTCAGTCGCTCTGATGAAAAGCCTGCGGCTTCAGGAGTTGAATTTATGATGGTCTGGCTGAAGCTTGTGATACTTACAGAACAGACCAGGAGAAGAATTAATAATTTTTTCATGGAATTTAGTATAGCTTATTATTTAAGGGTTTGATTTTTATAATGATTTGTAAATTATGGAAATAGAATTCATAATACAAAAATCGACTGAATTTTCATTTCTTATTTCACCCTGACAAATTCCGTAAGCGGATCTCCAAAGGGGCGGGTACTGATACGGTCGATCTCTCCTTTATCATTTGTTAGAAAACTGATCCGCATATCCGGAAAACCTCGGCCATCCTCCATCGTAATAAATTGATCATAATGCCAGTGATACAGGGTTGCATTTAAACTTCTGTATTTTAATTGAAGGCTATTGTTTTGTAGGCCAATCAGAATGTCACCGTATACCGGGTGACTGAATTTGCCGGTGTAGGCCAATGCTAAATGAGAAGGGAGCGTATTTTTAACTTGTGATGCATTGATTTCATCGACAGTTTTCTTATTTTTTTCCTGTGATTCCAGATAATCTTTTCTATATCGGGCACTCCAGTTGGTTATTTCTCTATCCTTTAGGATATCGATAAGTGGAAGGTTCATCACCGAACGAAGCGAACCTGCTGAAAAGGAATTATGTACGATAAATAGAGCTAAACTATCACTTGGCAAATAAGTTAAATTGGAATAAAAACCATCAATTGATCCGGTATGACTGATCATTTTAGTGCCTTTATAGGTCTGAAGCATTCGCCCTAAGGCATAAACTGAATTAGATAATTCATCATACCGGCCTCTTTTGTCAGATATTGCATTTGGAATCTTAGTTTCTTCAACCGCAGCTGTGGCGATAACCTGCTTCCCTTTATAGTTGCCGCCATTAACCTGTAAGATCAGCCATTGGCTCATATCAATCATATTGGAATAGATATTACCTGCCGGAGCAAGTGTTTCAGATTGCGCTATGAAGGTACGAGGGGTCAGCTTACCGCTACCTTCTGCCTCAAAATAGGACAAGGCATGCTCTTCCGGATGGGCTCCAACACCTGTGAATCCACTTGAGGTCATCTCCAGAGGCTTAAAAATCCGCTCTTGAATGTTTTCCTCCCAACTTTTACCGCTTATCGCTTCAATTCCGATTCCGGCTATAGTATACATGTTATTATTGTAAATATATCCTTCTCTAAAACCGAGTTCCGGCTTCATGTACGATATTTTGTTCAAAAGTTCCTTTCTTTGGAAAGATGCATTTAACCAAATACCATCATAAGCCGGTAGCCCGGTGCGGTGACTTAATAAATCCCTAAAGGTGACCTTAAAATTTAACTCTGGATTATAAAAATTGATTTCCGGTACATATTGCTTAATGGGTAAATCCAGATTTAATTTACCCTCTGTGGCAAGTTGTGCGGCCAGAGTAGCAGTAAACAATTTAGTATTTGATGCAATCGGAAAAAGTGTGGTCTCGGTAACAGGGAGTTTGTTTTCCAGATTGCGGTAACCATATCCTTTGGTGTAAATAATCCGATCTTTATGAACAATAACCAAGGCCAGTCCGGGAATATTCCAGTCTCTGAGTAAAGTATTTACATAATTGTCAATCTTAATTCCTTTTTCTTTGAATCTATTGCTCTGGGATGAAACGGTCAGAGGTAACAGTAAGAGAATTATGAGTATTTTTTTCACCTGATAAAGATATTTATTTATTTGATCAACAGGTCTTCGGGTAAAACAGGATTACTGAGCAGGTTTCCGAAAACCTCCCATCGTTTTTTTTCGTCTTCTGCTTTCGATTCAACATAATTTTTGAGCAGGTCCATCCCATAGTTATAATTGATAATATAACTACGATATTTTTTGATGAAGGAAATTGATTTTAAGGCGGTTTCTTCATTGTATAGACAATAGTTCATCATCCAAGCTAATGCCTGTTTTTCATCCATGGTTTTATTTATTAAGCCTCTTCCCGCCTCATTTCTGGCATAATTAAGTTGTGATCTGATTGCAACAGCCTTAAAATAGAGATCCAGGTTTGTGGTATCAAGGCCTGCTAAAGGCAATAGATACTCCATAGAAAATTTAAGCTTATTTAAACCTGGGAAAGCCAACTCGACCCCATAATTGGCACTTCCCTCGGCAATGAATGATTGGGGACTGAACAAAGGATACAATGAAATTTCAACCCATCCCTTGTCGCGGTATAGATTTTTTTCCAAAAGTAAGTTATATACATGGTGTCCAGGATAACTTTCATGGCTGCCTACATCGATAGTTCGATCCAAAAAAATCTGTGTATCGGTATTGATTTGAATGATACTCTTGAAATGACCTTTGTACCAGTTGTATCCACTCCAGGGCTTGTTATTTACATATTCAATACTGAAAGATTCATTTAAAGGAAGCTTATAATGACTCATAGTTTGCCTTCGGGCTTCGGCAATTGTTATTTGGAACAGGGTATCTATTTTGTCTTTGGGAATAATGAATTGATTGGCCAGCTTTTGAAAGCGGATTTGAATATGCCCATTTCCGGGAAGTATTTTGTTCAGAGAATCTAACAGAGCAACATAATGGGCTTCGGAATAAACCGGCGCTGAGACTCCATAGAGATCCTTTGATTCAACATCAAAGCTTTCGAACTCGCCCGAAAATATTCGGATTCTTCGGTCAAAGGCAGTGAGTTGCCTGGAAATCCATCTGGCACGCATTTTACCTGTATCGCTGAGCTGAGCTGAAATTGCACTGAGTTTAGCTTTTAAAAGGGCAACAGAACTTAACAGGCTGTCTTTAGGAAATACATCCAGTTTATCTATTTTGGGTTTCAATGAATCAGGGCCATAATAGGCATCTACGAAATCAGGATCGTACTGACCAATATTTAATCCGAGTTGTACATATCGCTCTGCCAGGGCATTCAACTCACTATCCTTAGAATCGATTTTCCTCGTGCAGGAGTTCATAAAAATCATGGCAATGACTAGCATAAAATAGTTTACTTTGAACATGAGGATAAATTTTAGGAGCTTTTAATGATGCAAAATAGTAAATTCATTAGTTGTACTGCTGGCTTGGGATTGTTTTCTAAAAATCAGGCATCATAGTCATTTTGAAAACAGCGGCAGTAGATCATTCTTAAAGTTATCATTTATGTTTTGGAGAAATCTGTTGTTCTAATCAGAGCTTTTCATGATGGTATTTATTTTTATCAAAGTCCAGGCAATTAATCAAGAGATTTCTCCACGCGTTGGGAATATTACCAAGTAGAACAATCCTTATCAATCATTCTAAATGACGGGGTGGATATAAACCATTAGGGAGTTAGTATTAAAACGCTTCACCCAAACTTAGGTAAAAACCACTTTGTCTCTTTTCTCCGGGATTTTGCTCGCCAACTGAATAATCTATTCTTACGTTTAGACCTTTTTCGATATCAAAGAAATACCTGAATCCGCCGCCGATACTTGGTTTTAGTCGGATCAACTTTAGCTTGCCATCTGAATATACATTACCAGCACCGATAAATGTGGTCATACCGAAACGTGGATTAATTCTAAGCCGAATCTCACTTTGAAGCGCCAATAAATTTTGATCACGGAATCGTCCGGTGTAATAGGCACGCATCATTTCATCACTTCCCAGTTGGGGGAGCAGATAGAAAGGAACATTACTACCATTAATCGATTGGTAGTCAGCGTTTAAACCTAAAGTTAATTTTTTGCTCAAACTTTGAAAGTTGCGAAAATCAACTCTGAATAAGCTGCCGGAGAATTGATCAGCACCAAAAAAATCGGGAGCATATGAGTAGTTTAATCTCAAAAAGGTTCCTTTCCTGGTATAGGTATTTGTATTTCGGCTGTCGAACATTTGTGTAATTCCCATAAAAAGAACCCGTCCGCCAGCCTTACCAATAATATCAGGGTTTATACTAAAAATACCTCCTGTAATTTTATCTTCAAATCGTTGCGACTCATAGTTAAAACTCAATCCGGTATAACTATTTTTAAAAAACATTTTCTCTATCCCGGCACTTAACCTGAACAGTTTTTGGGTAATGGGGTCTTCATTCAATTGCAGCGTAGAATTACCGATACCATAAAAATTAAAGGGGAAATTTCTATACCGTAATTCAGAGGTTAAATGATACTTGTTTCCGGGTGTCCAGATATCAGATCTTAATGAAAAATTACTTTGTTTTTCGGTTGTAACCGTTACCATTCCGGTAAGCCTCGAAATGCGGTTTAAGCTGTCTTTTCGGTCAGTATAAAAAGAATAAAGACCAGCGCCACCAATCTCCACTCCGGTTTCTTGAGCATAGCCAAGAGCCGGCAGAGGAAGGAAACTGCTACTTCGCGTAGAATCAGCCTCATTCGACAGCAGTTTTTTGATCAGCTTCATCTGACTAAATCCATTTCCGGAAATCAGGGTTAAAAGGCTGAGTGCAAAAATTTTTCTTAGCAGTTCTTTATTCATAGAAGTGGCAAAGGTAAATATAGTTTCAATAGAATTTGATCTTATTCGTGAGGCGACGGTTTGAGCATGCCTTGATAGAGAATTAGCTTGTGGATGGAGCAGGAAATGACAGAGAATTAGGTTGTGGTTTGAGTATGCCAAGCCAAAAATTAGGTTTCGGGTTAAGTCCGCGATGATAATACATTGTGGGCTAAAAAGAAGATTTCGGCTCGGGGGCCGGAATCGCACTCAGATAAAAAGTTCTGATTTGTGGCGTAGAGGATCGCGCTGACCATGACAATCTTAACCATGCGGTGCTTGTCCAGGCGCCAAACAGATCAAAGGTAATTTAACTGATTATTTCTTTTCCCTTATCCCCTTAAATTCCGAACCATTCTTCCATCGGGCCATTTTCTCCTCAAATGCCAGGCGTTTTCCTACCTGAAAGAACAATTTTAAATCGTCTAACCCACCTTCAAATGTCCAGGTGGCAGGATTAAATTCATCCGAAGGACGGTGGTAATGTTTCTCGGTATATTCAGCATCTCTTTTTTCGCCATAGCCTGGTTCCTTGCCAATGACGTCAATACCATTAGATGTGTACAAGGCAGGGACACCAACTTTAGCAAAATTAAAATGATCAGAGCGGTAGTAATATCCTGCTTCGGGATGATTTTCAAATGCAATCACCCGACCAACTTTTTCTGCCGCTTCTTTGAGGTATTCTTCCAGTTCCGATTGACCTTCGCCAACAATTATGATGTCTCTTGTTTTCTCAAAAGGATTTAAACCATCGATATTAATATTTGCTACTGTTTTTGATGTTGGATAAACAGGATTCTGAGCATAATAGGCTGAGCCCCAAAGACCTTGTTCTTCAGCAGTGACCGCCAGTATAATAATGCTACGTTCCGGCTGAACTTTCATACTCTTAAATGCCCGCGCCAGTTCGATTAAACCGGCAGTACCACTGGCATTATCAAATGCACCGTTATAGATGGAGTCGGCGGTTTCATCGGCTTTGCCTATACCAAGGTGATCCCAGTGGGACGTGTAAATGATCACTTCATCCGGGCGTTTACTGCCTGTAATTTTCCCGATTACATTTTGCGATTTGTTGAATATGGTTTTAACTGCGATATTAGTGCTTAGTTTGAGATCCAAAGCCTGGGGTTTAAATCCTTTTTTATCGGCCTGAGAGAAGAAATTAGTAGAATCCTTTCCAGCCGCCGCTATCAAACGCTTTGCAGCCGGAAGCGAAAGCCATCCATTGATATCCGTATAAACATTGTTTTTCCCACGGTCATCCAGTCTCAGTTTGGATGAATTCCAATTATTCTGAATGACGGTAAAAGGATAACTGGCACCTTCGGTGGTATGTACAATCAGACAACCTTTTGCGCCCTGGCGCGCAGCTTCTTCAAATTTGTAGGTCCAGCGGCCATAATAAGTCATTGTTTTGCCTTTAAATAAGCTCGCATCTCCTACAGCAAATCCCGGGTCATTCACCATCACCATGACGACCTTACCCTTGACATCTATTCCTGCATAATCATTCCAGTTATACTCTGGTGCTACCACACCATACCCCGCAAAAATCACTTCATCATTCTCGAAGCTTACCTGATCAGTGATCTTATCAGACCAGACCACATAATCCTCAAAGCCTTTCAGTTTAAAACTTCCTTTTGATGTAGTTACCAGCATATCTGCTGCTGCCGCTGTCTGAATATTGACCATCGGAACTTCCTGAATATAGCTATCTCCATTTCCAGGTTCTAATCCAACAGCTTTGAATTGCCTTTGCAAATAAGCTATCGTTTTTGCCTCTCCCACGGTAAATGGTTTACGGCCCTGCAATGAATCATGCGATAGCTCAGCAACATGCAGTTTTAAACTATCTGCACTGAAAGCATTGAGTCCGTCTTCATCGGATACTTTAGGCCCATTCACATGGCAGGCAGCCAGTGATATCAGAGTAGAAAATGCGAAGAATTTTAATTTAAGCTTCATTTGCGTACGATGATTGGATGTGGCTAAAGTAGTGATAAAATTTTTGCGTTAATAAACAATTTGACTGTTATTTGGGAAATAGCAGGTTGGGTAATTTTTCTGATTTACAGTAAAAGCTGCTTGATTGGGGACTTTTATTTCATTATTTAGCGTACTTATTTTTATATTGGAATTTCTTAAATAAACAATTATGATTAAGCTTTTCAAGGTATTATTTTTCATCTTTTTCCTGACAAATGCCTCTTTAAATTTTGCTCAGGCCCAGTCAAATAACATGTTTGACATTGTACTGAAAAATGGTCGCGTGATAGACCCGGAAACCAAACTGGACGCGATAAGAAATGTTGGGATAGTAAACAAGCGCATTGTACAAATCAGCACTGAACCCTTGCAGGGAAAAGAGGTTATTGATGTAAGTGGTTTGGTGGTCGCTCCGGGCTTTATTGATTTGCATGCTCATGGACGCAGTAATGCCGAGCAAATATACCAATTGCATGATGGTGTTACCACATCCCTGGAGTTGGAATGGGGTATTGAACATCTGGGTACCTGGTACCAATCAAGAACCGGAAAGGCGCTAATTAATTTCGGTGCCAGTGTTTGCTGGCCTTTTGAGCGATTAAAAGCAATAGATAAATTTAAGCAGGCTGCAAACGATTTACGCGTAAAGACAGCCAAAGGCGAATCAGATATAGGTGTGCTCATGGATGCGGTTGGTCCGGCGGCCAATGTACATCTCACTGCTGAAGAGACGGCAAGAACCCTTGCCAATGTGAAAACTTCCTTAGCGGAAGGTGGCATCGGTATTGGCGCCCCAATCGGTTATTTGCCATTTTCAAAGCCAGCTGAATTATATAGTGTATTTAATTTGGCCGGTGAGATTAACTCGCTTGTTTACACCCATGTTCGGAATGCAGGTATCATCTCGATTCAGGAGGTAATTTCAGATGCTATACTCACAAAAGCTCCTTTACATATCGTGCATATCAATAGTGTTTCGAGAGATCAAATTCAATTTGCAGTAGATATGGTAAGCCAGGCCCAAAAAAGAGGTTTCGATATTTCAGCCGAGATGTACCCTTATACAGCAGGCTCCACCTTGATTCAAAGTGCCATGTTCGATGAAGGATGGCAGAAAGAAAAAGAGGCCTCTTACAATGACCTTCAGTGGGTTAATACAGGAGAACGGCTTACCAAAGAAACTTTTGAAAAGTACAGAAAAGAAGGTGGTGCAGTTATCGCGCACCTGATGAAACCCGAATGGATTAAAACCGGAGTTGCAGCTCCTGGTGTGATGATTGCTTCCGACGGAATGGCTTATGCGAAATTGGCTCATCCGCGTACTGCCGGTACATTTTCGCGAGTATTGGGAAAATATGTGAGAGAGGATAAAGTGATTGATTTGAATACAGCCATTGAAAAAATGACATTTCTTCCGGCTAAACGATTAGAAAATATAGCTCCCATGATGCGCTTCAAAGGAAGAATACAAGTTGGTGCGGATGCAGACATTACCATTTTTAATCCGAACACAGTAATTGACAAGTCTACTTATGAGAAAGGTTTAGAGTTTTCGGAAGGTATTGAATATGTATTGGTCAATGGGGTATTTATGTTAAGGAATGGTAAGTCAAATGATTCTGCTTTTCCTGGTGAGGCGGTTTATGGCAAGTTTAAGAAGTAGGTAAATTGTGTTGATTGGTAAATGGACTGACTTTAGGATTACTAGGGTTTGAAAAAAATGAGATAGTAGAAATATCTTCACAATCCGTAGCCCTGACTTTCCGTAGAGTTTAGCGCAGTGACTCCACGGATTATTAAATGAATAGAAGTCTTCAGACTCGTCTATATCGAAACGAATTCGTAAAAACATAAAAAATGATAAGACCTTACATTTTAGCTGAAAATAACTGGAAATCTATAAAAGATACTAATTACGACCTGGCCATTCTTCCCTGGGGGGCTACGGAAGCACATAATTATCATTTGCCTTATTCGACAGATGTGATTGAAGCAGACCATATCGCTGCAGAAGCTGCAAAAATTGCCTGGGAAAGTGGTGCGAAGATCATTGTTTTGCCTACAGTTCCTTTTGGAGTTAATACCGGACAAGCCGACATAAAATTAGATTTGAATATTTATCCAAGTACTCAGTTGGCTATCATATCAGACCTTATTGAAGTGCTTCAACGTTCAAATATTTTTAAGTTGTTGATTTTGAATGGCCATGGTGGAAATGATTTCCGAATGATGGTTAGGGAGTTGGGATTAAAATATCCAAAAATGTTTCTTAGCACCTGTAATTGGTTTCAGGCAGTAAATAAAATGCAATTCTTTGAAGAGGATGGTGACCATGCCGATGAAATGGAAACCAGTCTGATTCAATATCTGACTCCAAATTTAGCTCTACCATTAGAGGAGGCCGGTGATGGTAAGGAAAAGAGATACAAAATCAAGGCTTTTTTAGAAGGCTGGGCTTGGGCAGAGCGGAAATGGTCGCAAATCACTAAAGACACCGGAGTAGGAAACCCCAAATTTGCAACAAAAGATAAAGGGGAACAATACTTTAAGGCTGTGACGTTGAAGGTATCTAATTTTTTGATTGAACTGGCAAATGCGGATGTGAATGATCTTTATGAATAGTTCTTGTTCTAAATAAAATATATGCTGTGGAGGAGCCTAATCCTTAATCGATTCAAGCGAAGGCTGGAATTTCCCTCACTTCCCAAAAAGTTTGCCATCCGATAATTATCGGATCCCGTGAAGGCGGGAACCTCCCTTGCTCCCTCCATTTTCATTATAACTACCTATATATTACTCTTATAATTATGTGTCTAACCGACCCCTTCAGGGCCATTAGAATTGCCATCTGCCTGTCCTTAGCGTTCAGAGCAGCGCTCAAACACACTCCTTTATTAAAATACCAACACTACCTTCCAGCAGAGTGAGAATTTATATCTTCATATCCGATAATCAATAGAAAACTATCAAATGCCATGATGAAAAATCAACTACTTGCATTTTTGACTAAACAAACGATCAGAACCCTTTGCCTGACTTTCTTTTTCGGATTAGCAACAATAGCCTTTGCTCAAAATAAAATCACTGATTCTGCACAAAAAGACAGTTTGAAACGGAAAGAAAATCTTGCCAGGATCATGAAGGTGTTGCCTGCAGATAAGTTAAGTAATGGTCGGCTTTCATTTCTGGATGAAACATTCAAGGATTGGCTCAAACGAACGGGTGAACTTCCGCCGGATTTTGATAGAATGCCTTCAATACCTTTTCTTCCCGATCCGCTCATTCTGGATGAAGGTGGCAAAAATATTCCTGTCATTTCTGCGAAACACTGGGATGAAAAGCGCCATTGGATGAAGGAGCAACTTGAATATTACATTACCGGCACTTATCCTCAATCTCCCATGAATTTCAAGGTAAAGGTTCTGAGTGAAAAGAAAGAGGGTTCAACTATGCTTAAAATGGTGGAGTTAACCTTCGGTCCGCAAGAGAAGGCCAAACTAACACTCGAACTAATGATTCCACAGGGGAATGGCCCTTTTCCGGTTTTTAGGACCCAGTGGAATCACAGAGGATGGGCTCAGATTGCTGTAAGAAGAGGCTATATGGCCTGTGTTTACGCCGCATCGGACGCGAAAGATGATACGGAAAAATATGCTGAGATATGGTCCGGAAAGTATGATTTTACCCGTTTGATGCGACGAGCATTCGGTACGTTCAAGGCACTTGATTATTTGTACACCTTGCCTATTGTCGATAAAGAAAGAATTGCCCTGAGCGGTCATTCCAGAAATGGTAAACTGGCGCTAATGGCTGCTGCATTTGACGAACGTATAAAAGCTGTTATTCCGAGCAGTGGGGGTTCGGGTGCAGAAGTGCCATGGCGATATGCTAACCAACAATATGATGTAGAAGATATTGCTTTATTGTCGGCTGCTCAACCTTCATGGTTCCATCCTCGCTTACGTTTTTTTATCGGTCGGGAGAATAAGCTTCCCGTCGACCAAAATCATTTCATGGCGCTGATAGCGCCTAGAGGCTTAATGCTGAGCACCGCAAAGAATGAAGGAGCAAGTAATCCATGGGGTATTGAGCAGGCCTATAGCTCTGCGAAGAAGGTCTATCAATTCCATAACGCTCCAGATCATCTGGCTATCAGAATCAGAGAAGGAGAACATGGCACTCATGCAGAGGATATTGAAGCTTATATGGATTTCTTCGATTATGTTTTTAAACGGAGTGACCAAAAGCCAGAAAGCAAGTTGCTTTACAACTATACCTTTGAAGGCTGGAGGGTGCAAAGTAAGGAAAAGATAGATCCATTAAGGTATCCCTCCAAAGGGATTCAGATAATTGACGGCAAAAATTTATCAAGGGAAAATTGGCTTGTCAAAAAAGCAGAAATTAAACAACAGTTAAAATGGATGTTGGGAGAGGAGCCTCCCCGCCTGACTAACACCGGTCCTCAACGTTTAGAAAATGCTGGAGCCGGTGAAGATTATTTTGGCTCCGTCCTCAAACGACCAAATCCAACTTCGCGCATGGGGAGGATGGCTATCACACCTTACAAGGAATTTGGCGATTATTTATATGGTTATATCTACTATCCTAAAAATCAAGCCGGAAATATTAAGACGGGGAAATTGCCGGCGGTGATTTATCAGCATGAATACGATTATTCCAAAGGGCTTTCTTCCTATCATGATCTTCAGTCATTCTTTGAGGGGATGACGGATCTGGGATTTGTGGTATTTTCATACGATTTGATTGGTTTTGGAAATCGAATTGATGAAGGAACGCGTTTTTATGAGCGCTATCCGAAATGGTCGAAAATGGGAAAGATGGTGGCTGATGTTAGAGGGGCCGTTGATGCAGTGAGTAATCTGGATTTTGTTGACAGCTCTAAAATATTAGTCATGGGTTATGCTTTGGGTGCAACAGTCGGACTCTACGCTACAGCATTAGACGAAAGAATTGCCGGATTGGTTTCTGTAAGTGGTTTTACCCCAATGCGAACAGTTGCCAAGGACCGGGAAGGGCTTAAAACCCTTTCGCATTTGCACGGTCTGATTCCTCGCTTGGGGTTCTTTATTGGACATGAAGATCGCATTCCCTATGATTACCAGGATATATTAGGATCCATTGCCCCGAGGCCCCTACTGCTTATTACACCCAGTTTGGATCAGGCAGCCAATATTAAAGATATCAGCGAATCGGTTTCAGAAGCCCGGAAATTATATAAATTATTAGATGCTTCTGATCATCTCATTCAAAATGCACCAGATGATTTTAACAGGTTTAGTGATGAATTGAAGGAGATAATTTATAGTTGGGCAGCTAAATTCTCTTCTCTTGCACAACCGCCGCGCATTCCATAAATAATTCGTGAGCAAAAGGTACGATAATGTGCCATCAAGGGAATTGGAAAGTGTTTGAGGTTATTCTCATTGAGTTTATTTTTTCGGTTCCTTTGGGATGGATATACTGAAAAAAAAATAGAAGAGATTATATGCATTAAATTTTAAGAAATTTGTTAGCCCATATCAATCAAATGATTCACCGTAAGAGTATCAAAATAAAAAATGAATTTAGAAGAAATAATCAACTATAGACGCTCTGTAAGACATTATAAAGTCGACCCTTTAGACGCTGAAAAAGTTAAATATTGCATTGAACTAGCGACTTTAGCTCCCAATAGCTCAAATATGCAATTGTGGGAATTTTATCATGTAACAGATACCACAATTCTTAAAAAACTTTCTGAGGCTTGTTTAAATCAAGGAGCGGCAACTACTGCCCAACAGATGGTGGTTTTTGTTACGAGGCAGGATTTGTATCGAAAAAGAGCAGCAAAAATCCTAGACTTAGAAACTCAAAATATCTTAAAAAACACTCCTGAGTTAAAGCAAGCTAAGCGAATAAAAACCAGGAAATTGTACTATGGAAAAGTAATGCCTTTTTTATACATGAGCTTTTTTGGCTTTTTTGGAATTATTAGAAAAATCTTAGTGAATATTATTGGGCTTTTCAGACCAATTGTTTACCAGGTATCAGAAAATGACATGCGGGTTGTGGTTCATAAAACCTGTGCATTGGCTGCTCAAACATTTATGTTGGCAATGGCTAATGAAAAATATGATACTTGTCCAATGGAAGGTTTTGATAGTAAAAAAGTGAAAGGTATTTTAAAGTTGCCTTATGGAGCTGAAATCAATATGGTTGTTTCCTGTGGAATTAGAGATGAGAATGGAGTTTGGGGAGATAGAATGAGATTGCCTTTTGATGAAGTATATCGAAAAATATAAAAACTGTAAAACGGATTCAGATCTTCCCCTCCGATAGGTGTTTTCACCGTACCAGGCACTATCATATTATTGGTTGGTGATAACATCAATCACAGGGAAACCATAAGGGAATATTGTTATTGGTGGAATAAGGCTTTTGGGAAAAAATTTATTTTTGAAAAGCAATACCTGTGTTTTATAGGTTGTTTCAGTCCTTTCCTCCGGGGTAGTTCCGGCAATAGATCCTCTTATAATCAAATTGGGAATAGCCGGAAGCTACCTCCTCCGGTAAGGTTTATTTTACCTGGTGTTGTTTTTCATAGGGACGCACAGCCCGGCAAAAGAACCACCACCCCTGCTAAATAAACCCGGGTGTCAGCTCTAGCTTTTTGCCTGCACAGAATTTTATCTAAATAATCAATTTATTAGCAAAAACTAGGGCAGAACACGGGACTATCGGGACCGAAGAGCCACAGCCACTGTTTTCCAAAAACCTCAGAATTTCAATTTATTTTCCCCTCTGGTCGGTGTTCTCACCGTACCAGGCAAGATCATACTATGTGGTCGGTGATAATACCAACCACAGGGAAAAGTGGTGATAACACCAGCCACAGGGAATATTTCTTTTGTAAACCCTAATATCAAATGAACATGGATCTAATCTCAATACTCAATACTCAATACTCAAATCTCGGTAAATTTGCTTCATACCCTAAAGAAGGGTAATTTTGTTGCTTAATTTCGAATTATGACCATTGAAAGAGGACCAATATCCCGTTTTATAGAAAAAAATTACCTGCATTTCAATTCTGCCGCTCTGGTGGATGCTGCTAAAGGGTATGAAAGCCACCTGGATGAAGGTGGAAAAATGATGATTACTCTTGCGGGTGCGATGAGTACTGCCGAATTGGGTATTTCACTGGCAGAGATGATCCGTCAGGATAAAGTGTCCATTATTTCCTGCACTGGAGCGAATCTGGAGGAGGATATTATGAATTTGGTTGCGCATTCGCACTATAAGCGTGTGCCAAACTACCGTGATTTGAGTCCGCAGGATGAGTGGGATTTACTTGAAAATCATTATAACCGGGTTACAGATACCTGCATACCCGAGGAAGAAGCTTTCAGAAGATTACAGAAGCATATCCATAAGCTCTGGAAGGATGCCGATAATGCAGGTGAACGTTATTTCCCACACGAGTATATGTACAAAATGCTTCTGAGTGGGGTGCTTAAACAGTACTATGAAATTGATGCAAAAAATTCATGGATGCTGGCAGCTGCGGAAAAGAATTTACCAATTGTGGTTCCCGGTTGGGAGGATTCGACAATGGGTAATATTTTCGCTTCCTACGTAATGAAGAAAGAAATCAAAGCCTCAACTATGAAAAGCGGAATTGAATATATGAGCTGGCTGGCTGATTGGTATATTGCCAATTCGGGGGGTAAGGGAATCGGATTTTTTCAAATAGGGGGCGGAATTGCCGGTGATTTTCCTATCTGTGTTGTGCCAATGCTTTATCAGGATATGGAGATGGAAAATATTCCTTTCTGGAGCTATTTTTGTCAAATATCCGACTCCACTACATCTTATGGGTCATATTCAGGTGCAGTTCCTAATGAGAAGATCACTTGGGGAAAGTTGGACATTCATACACCTAAATTTATAGTTGAATCAGACGCTACCATTGTGGCACCACTCATTTTTGCTTGGGTTTTAAAGCAGTAGTAATTCTTCGGTAAAAAGCAAGGCTTAGAAGGGTGGGAAAATGGAGTATTTTTCAAAATACCCCCTAAATAAGCTGTAAATCAGCTACTTTTAAGTTAATTTAGAATGATTATAAATTGATAAAACAGGTCATATCAATGTCATCCTTATTTGAATAAAACATACTTTTGTCAACTGAAAATGTTCATTACAACCCTGTGGTTAACATTTTAATTTTACGTTTCATATTTTAAGCAACAAATACTCAATATGAGGAGCATCTCATTGTTTTTTAGAAGTGTTACAAAATCATTGGTTTTGGTCTCATTGTTCTGTTCGATGGCTGTTTCCACAGTCAGTGCGCAGGATGCAGCAGCCGGAGCAGCGATTTTTAAGCAAAAGTGTACCGCTTGTCATGGAATTGAAAAAGCGGTTGTTGGTCCGGCACTGAAAGGTATTGATACCAAGTATGACGAAGCATGGCTGATTAAGTGGATTAGAAATGCTCCTGCCTTCATTGCTTCAGGCGATGCCCAAGCAGTAAAAGCATCTGAGTATTCACCGGCTATGATGTCGGCATTTCCGGAATTATCCGACGACGATATTAAGAATATCATAGCTTATGTGAAAGTTGGGGATGTTAAGTCTGCGGCAGATCCCAATGCAGCAGCCGGAGCAAATGCAGCTGCTACTGCTCAGGGTGGAATAAGTAATTTCATGCTGTTTGGTCTGCTCGCTGTCATCATCATTGCCTTTCTGGTAATTCTGGTTCTAAATCGTGTAATCAGTACTTTGGAGCGTGTGATGCTTCAGAAAAAGGGTATTGAAGTTGAGGAGGAAGAAGCTGCTGGGGCCAAAGATCGCTTCGGAGGGCTCAAAAAGCTTTCCAAAAATAAGAAATTCATCCTCTTCATTGTATTGCTTTGTGTGATTTTCCTTGGTTCAGCAGGCTGGAAGGGAATGTGGGAAACGGGTGTGCATACGGGATATCAACCTGTTCAACCAATTAAATTTTCTCACCAATTACATGCAGGAGTAAATAAAATTGATTGTCAATATTGTCATTCAGGGGCCTATTCCTCAAAGCATGCATCCATTCCATCGCTTAATGTTTGTATGAACTGCCACAATTATGTTACGGCATCTGAGAAGTATGATGGAAAAACATCACCTGAAATCATGAAGATTTATAATGCACTTGACTACAATGAAGATACCAAAGTTTATGGTAACAACACCAAACCGGTTGAGTGGATTAGAATCCATAATCTACCTGATTTAGCTTATTTCAATCATTCGCAACATGTTTCCGTTGCAGGCATAGAATGTCAAAAATGTCATGGTCCGATTCAAACCATGGAGGAGGTTTATCAATATTCTCCTTTAACCATGAAATGGTGTATTAATTGTCACAGAGAAACAGAAGTTAATCACAAGGACAATCCTTATTACGACAAGTTGATTGCTGCTCATGATAAGTTGAAAAAGGGTGAGAAAGTTACCGCAGCAGTTTTAGGCGGACTTGAATGTGCTAAGTGTCACTACTAATAGAATAATTTTAAGATAACATTACGTATACTTTATATAGCTTGAATGGAAAGCAATAAAAAATACTGGAAAGGTTTAGAAGAACTGCAGAACACTAAGGATTTTGTTGAGAAAAACAAAAACGAGTTCGCTGAACCACTTCCTATGGAAGAAGTTCTGAATGAAGCCGGTTTAAATACCGTAACTCCACGTCGCGACTTTTTGAAGGCGCTGGGATTTGGTTTGGGGGCAGTAACTCTTGCTGCTTGTCAGACTACTCCCGTTCACAAGTCAATCCCTTACTTGGTTAAACCTGAAGAAATAGTACCGGGTATTCCTAATTACTATACTTCTACGTTCAATGGTCACAGTGTTTTAGTTAAAACCCGTGAAGGCCGGCCGATAAAGATTGAGGGTAATCCAAATTGTATTCTGAGCAAAGGCAGTTTGGATGCTAAAGGACAAGCCTCAGTGCTTGATCTTTATGATGTATCCAAATTAAAAAATCCAGTTTTAAATGATTCAGAAGTTAGTTGGGCTAAAATTGATGAGTTTGTAAAGGCTGAACTTGCCAAAATTAAAACAAGCGGCAAAAAAATTCGGATAGTCTCCAATACAATTAACAGTCCGTCGACTAAAGCCGTAATTGCCGACTTTACAGCGCAATATCCTAACACAAAGCACATTCAGGTTGATGCGGTGTCTTACACCGGTATAATCAAAGCAAATGAAAATAGTTTTGGAAAGGCAGTTCTTCCGAAATACCGTTTTGACAGAGCTGATTTGATTGTAAGTTTTGGTGCTGATTTTCTGGGTACCTGGATCTCTCCGGTTGAATTTAGTCGCCAATACACTTCTAAAAGAAATAACACTGCCTTACAAGGTAAAAAAATGTCACGCCACATCCAGTTCGAGACTGGTATGAGTTTAACAGGGACCAATGCTGATGCCCGTCTTCCCTTGAAGCCGTCTGAGGAGGGTATTGCTCTTTTAAACTTGTATGCTGCGTTAGGTGGGGCTGTAACAGGGACAAAACCTTTAGCTAATAATCCTAACGTAGAAAAGGCAATTGCACTGACCGCTAAGGAGTTAACTGCGGCTAAAGGAAGGGCATTGGTAATCAGCGGATCGAATGATGTATCCACTCAAATTCTTGTCAATGCGATTAATTCCGTTTTAGGAAGTTATGGCACAACGATTGATTTAGATAATCCATCTTATCAGTTTTCAGGAAATGATGCTGAATTTACGGAGTTTATCAATGAAATGAATCGTTCTGAAGTTGATGCAGTTTTCTTTTTGAATAGTAATCCTGCCTACGAGTTCAATGATACTAAAGCATTTACAGATGCCTTGAGTAAGGTTAAATTACGTGTTTCTTTTGCAGATCGTCAGGATGAAACCGCTTCATTATGTCAGGTTATTGCTCCAAATCATCATTACCTTGAATCATGGGGTGATTCCAATCCCGTTGAAGGATATTATACGATCATTCAGCCTACCATCAACCCGGTTAATAATTCTCGAAATGCTGAGCAAGGCTTGTTAATCTGGGCTGATGCTGCCGTTAGCGATTACTATCAATATATCCAGAATAACTGGGCTAAAACAGTTTTAGCTCAATCTGGTACCAGCTGGAAGGATCTTCTGCAAAAGGGCTCGGTTACTCTTCCTGAAAGATCTGCCGGTACTTATACATTCTCTCGTGAACTTGATTCAGTGGTTCAGACAATTTTAGCTGAAAGTAATGCACTCGCTAAAGCTGGTGATAATGCTGTAGAACTTCATATTTATCAGAATGTTTCTGTTGGAGATGGGATGTCGGCTAATAACCCATGGTTACAAGAGTTGCCTGATCCGGTTTCCAAGGTAACCTGGGACAACTATGCTGCAATCAATGCTAAGTTTGCCGAGAAATTAGGGATCGCTGAAAGGGATCTTGTTGAAATCAAGACTGATAAACATACCATTACTTTACCTGTCCTGATACAACCCGGACAGGCATACGGAACGGTTTCGGTTGCTTTAGGATATGGTAGAACTAAAGCAGGAAAAGCAGGTTCGGAAGTTGGTCAGAATGCCTACCCATTCCTACGTTTGGTTAATGCAACTTTCCATACGGCATCTGCTGCAAGTTTGACCAAAACATCAGGAACATATGAGCTGGCTCAAACTCAAACCCATCATTCCATTGAGGGTAGAAATATCGTTCGCGAGACTACCTTGAAAGACTACTTGAAAGATCCTAATTCAGGTACTGGTCACGCTCACGTAAATCACTATGATTTATGGAATGAATATGAGCAGCCCGGACATAGCTGGGTGATGGCCATCGATCTGAATGCCTGCACCGGTTGTGGAGCATGTATTGTGGCTTGTAATGCCGAAAATAATGTTCCTGTTGTTGGTCGTGACGAGGTTCGTCGTCGTCGTGAAATGCACTGGATTCGTATTGATCGGTATTACACCGTTAATGAAGGTGGACATAAAGTAACTGAAGAGAAGGAAATAGAGAAACTTGAAAACATTGACAATGTTTCTGTTATACATCAGCCAATGATGTGTCAGCACTGTGACCATGCTCCTTGTGAGACTGTTTGTCCGGTGTTAGCAACTGTTCACTCTTCGGAAGGTTTAAACCAAATGGCTTACAACCGTTGCATTGGAACACGCTATTGCGCAAACAACTGTCCATATAAAGTGCGTCGTTTCAACTGGTTTAACTATTGGAATGATTCACGTTTTGACAACTACATGAACAATGAGTTTACTCAACTTGTTCTTAACCCTGATGTTACTTCACGCTCTAGGGGGGTAATGGAAAAATGCTCCATGTGTGTTCAGCGTATTCAGGCAGGTAAACTCAAAGCTAAATTAGAGAAGCGTACTCTGAAAGATGGAGACGTTAAAGTTGCATGTCAGCAAACATGCCCTACTAATGCAATTATCTTTGGAGATGGAAATGATCCTGAATCTGAAGTATCAAAAGCATTAAAGAGCGAACGCACCTACTATGTACTGGAGGAACTGAACGTGAAGCCGGGTGTAGGATATCAAACAAAAGTTAGAAATACTGTAGAGGTTTAATACAAGAAATAAAAAAGAATATGTCATCTCATCACGAGTCTATACTTAGAGAACCCTTAGTAACCGGTGAAAATATTACCTATTCAAAGGTCACCGAGGATATATTGGTTCCTGTAGAAAATAAGCCAAATAAAGCTTGGTGGATTGGTTTTATTGTATCCGCCCTTGGTGCCGGACTTTGGGTATTCTCTGTTAGCTGGACCTTCTGGTTTGGTATTGGCGAATGGGGCTTAAATAAAACAGTAGGCTGGGCCTGGGATATTACCGGTTTCGTTTGGTGGGTAGGTATTGGTCACGCCGGTACCTTGATCTCGGCAGTCTTACTTTTGTTCCGACAAAACTGGCGTAATTCAATTAACCGATCGGCAGAGGCAATGACTATTTTCGCGGTTATCTGTGCCGCTAGCTACATCATTTCCCACATGGGACGCCCCTGGTTATTTACCTGGGCATTACCACTGCCAAATCAATTCGGATCATTATGGGTTAACTTTAACTCCCCATTAGTTTGGGACGTTTTTGCGATCTCAACTTATTTCTCGGTTTCATTAGTATTCTGGTACACAGGTTTACTTCCTGATATTGCAACGATTCGGGATCGTGCTGTGGGAGCTCGTCGCCGTATTTATTCCATTTTATCTTTTGGCTGGAATGGTTCAGTAAAGACTTGGCAGCGTTTTGAATTGGTATCCCTGATATTAGCAGGTGTCTCTACTCCTTTGGTACTTTCAGTACACACGATTGTATCGATGGACTTTGCAACTTCCCTGGTTCCAGGATGGCATACCACCATCTTCCCTCCATATTTCGTGGCAGGTGCAATTTTCTCTGGTTTTGCAATGGTACAAACCTTATTACTCATTACTCGCAAGGTGATGAATTTTGAAAATTACATCACTATGTTTCACATTGAATCGATGAATAAAATTATCATTCTAACAGGGTCAATTGTGGGGGTAGCTTATCTAACCGAATTATTTATTGCCTGGTACTCTGGAGTTGAATACGAGCAGTATGCATTCCTGAATAGAGTGAGTGGTCCATATTGGTGGGCCTACTGGATTATGATGACTTGTAACGTGATCTCTCCACAATTGTTCTGGTTCAAAAAGATTCGTACCAGCATAGCTTTGTCCTGGTTATTATCCATTGTGGTGAATATCGGTATGTGGTTTGAGCGTTTTGTGATCATTGTCACCTCCTTGCACCGTGATTATCTTCCTTCAAGTTGGGTGATGTTTTACCCAAGTTGGGTTGATGTCGGGGTATTTATCGGATCGATCGGGGTATTCTTTACCTTATTCCTTCTTTTCCTAAGGGTATTACCTGCTATTGCGATGGCGGAGGTTAAACTATTATTGAAGAGTTCAAGTGATCAAGCTAAGAAAAAATTGATCGCCGAGAAGGCCGTTGATCCTGTAGAGGCTGAGTATTATCTGGAGTCGCTCGAAAAATATGACAGTATTTCTCCAAATGTTGCTGAATTGCAAAAAGTTTAAAGATGAGTAATATAAAATATATTTTAGGTCATTTTGAGGATCCGGATGATCTGATGCACGGGATAGAAAAATTACAGGAAAATAGCGTTAGTATTTACGATGTCTACACTCCTATGCCAATCCATGGTATTGAGGATAAATTAGGAATTAAACGATCAAGGTTAGGTAAAGTTGCTTTTGGTTTCGGTTTGACCGGTACCATCACTGCAATTTCTATGATCACCTATATGTTGGTTATTGACTGGCCAATGAATATTGGGGGTAAACCTCACTTTGCTTTTCCTGATTTTATTCCAATCATGTTTGAGTTGACCGTTTTGTTTGCAGCTTTTGGAATGGTTGGAACGTATTTTTTCGTCAATCACTTGGCTCCGGGTCGTGCGCCGAGAGTAATGGACTTGAGAGCAACCAATGATAGATTTGTGATCGCCATTGATGCAAGGACAAATACATCACATGATCAAATAGATAGTATTTTAAAAGAAGCAGGTGCTGTTGAAATAAAGCACAACGAAAGGAAATATGTTAGTTATGAATAAGCGCCTAATAATTTGTACCGCTTTTTTAACTGTAGCCGCTGTTACGGTTATTTCTTCCTGTTCAAATAATAGAAGTACAGGGCTTGAGTTTGCCCGTAATATGTACGATCCGATTGGGTACAATCCGGATCAGCCAAACAAGAACTTTAAGGACGGTAAAACTGCACAGGATCCGCCTGCAGGCACAATGCCTGTAGGATTTGACAAATATAATCTTTATCCAAATACTCTTGAGGGCTATCAGGCTGCAAGTGCGGAAATGACAAATCCACTTCCTGTAAATGTAGCTACACTCGAGCAGGGTAAAACATTGTATTTAAACATGTGCTCTCATTGTCATGGCCTTGAAGGAAAAGGCGATGGTTCTATCGTCAAAATGGGTAAATTTCCAGCTCCACCTTCCTATGCTACCGGAAACTCTTCAAGAGGGGGCAGCATGAAAGATCTTACAGATGGCAAAATTTATCATACCATCACCCATGGTGTTAACCTAATGGGTCCTCACAAATCTCAACTATCTCCTGAGCAACGGTGGAAAGTTGTTATGTACGTTCATGAATTACAAAAATTACAATAGTCAATTGCTAAAACCAGATGGGAAATCATAATCATACTCATAATTTCACAGAACAATTTGTATTTTCTGGAAAATTGAAAACCTGGACCTTACTAGCAATAGTGCTTGGAGTTCTTACTATAGCGTTTGGTTTATTGACAGGTCAGCAGGAGCGTACTTTCGCCAACTTGCTATTGATGGCATATTACTTTACTTGTGTATGCGCAACGGGCTTATTCTTTTTGGCAGTGCAATATGTAGCACAGGCAGGATGGGCAACCGGTTTGTTAAGAATACCTCAGGCAATGTCGAGGGTTCTGCCTATTGCATCACTCGTTTTATTCGTTGTTTGTGCCGCAGGTTTATTAACGCACAATTTATATCATCACTGGAATGGAGAGGGTCTGACAGATCCAAGCAGCCCTAATTTTGATAAGATAATTGCTGGTAAAGCAGGTTACCTGAATGTGCCTTTCTTTTTGACCAGATTGGCCATCTTCCTTGGAGCTTACAGCTTTTTTGCTTGGTTGTTTGCTAAGTATACAAAAGGACAAGAATTAGAAGGCGGACTTGCTTATCATGATAAAAACTTTAAATGGTCGGCTATATTTTTGATTGTTTTTGGTTTCACAACTCCAATCTGGGCTTTTGATACCATCATGTCGCTGGAGGCTCATTGGTTCTCAACAATGTTCGGCTGGTACAATTTCGCCGCGATGTGGGTTAGTGGTCTTTGTGTAATCACACTAATCATTCTATTGATGAAGAAGGCAGGTTATCTAAGTTGGATTAATGAAAACCACCTTCATGACCTTGGTAAGTTTATTTTTGCGTTCTCCATCTTTTGGACATATGTATGGTTCTCGCAGTTTGTTTTGATCTATTATGCGAACATGCCTGAGGAAACAGTTTACTTTTACAAACGCTGGGAGCCAGAGTATCTTCCTTGGTTTTGGTTAAATATCATTATCAATTTTGCTTCCCCTTTATTAATTCTCATGTCAAGAAAATCCAAGCGTCAAATGAATACGTTAATGTTTGTATGTATCCTACTTTTGTGTGGTCACTGGCTTGATTATTATATGATGATTATGCCGGGTACTGTTGAGTCTCACAGAAGTTTTGGCATTATCGAGATTGGGATAGCAATTGGGTTTATAGGGTTATTTACATTTCTTACACTAAATCAATTGAGTAAGAAATCATTGGTTACAGAAAACCACCCTTTCTTGCAAGAAAGTATTAACCACCAGATTTAAACACAGTTCTTAATAGCTAAAAGAAAATTTACGAATAAAATGAGGTTAAGAGAAATTTTTAATATCAGGACTGTAGCTGCAATACTAGTTATATGCACTCTTACTGTAACTAACACTGTAACTTTTGCTCGGGTTCAGGATTCTACAATTAGTTCAACAACTGCGGCAATTGATACTGCTGCTAAAGCTGGTTCCATTGACTTGGTTCCATCGTCCGCACCCTTAATCAGTACGGCAGTGGATACCGTAGCAAGATACGCGAACATGCAACCAATCGTCGAAACAAAGGATTACTCTGAGTCTTACAAAGTAGCTACTTATTATGTTTTAATGTTCTTGTTGCTCTGTGTTTTTATAGCCATCATCGGCAAAATTCTAAAGGTATATGAGATAAGTCGTGAGATGCAAGGTCTAAAAGCAAGTTTCAACGGGCGCAGAATTCAGGGAGTCTTTCTTGGCATCTTCCTGCTGTTTGGTCTGTACGGTGTGTACTGGTCCTATACCGTTCAAGGGCCAATGAGTTTACATGAATCGGCATCTGAGCACGGCTTGGATATTGACTTTATGTTTAATACCACCTTAGTTATAACTACAATCGTATTCATCTTAACACATATTGCTCTTTTCGGCTTCTCCTTTCAATACAGAGGATCAGAAAATAGAAAAGCTTATTTCTTTCCTCATAATAACTCCTTAGAAAGAATTTGGACTATCGTTCCGGCAATTGTTTTAACGGTGTTGGTGCTTCTAGGATTTTTCACCTGGAGAGGGATAACTAATGTTTCCGCTGAGGATCAGAAGAAAGCAATTAATATTGAGGTAACAGGGGAGCAATTTAAGTGGTCTCTTCGCTATGCCGGTTTTGATAATCAAATTGGAAATCGTAACTACAAACTCACTACTCCAACTAATGGGCTCGGAATTGATTTTAAAGATCAGAAGAGCTGGGATGATAAACTGACGAGTGAGATAGTTATTCCTGTCAACAAAGCCGTACGCATTGTAATTAACTCTAAAGACGTATTGCATAGTTTTTATTTACCTGATTTTAGGGTTCAAATGAATGCCGTGCCGGGTATGCCAACTACATTTCAGTTTACTCCTCGTCTTACAACAGCCCAAATGAGAGAAAAGAGAAATAACCCGGCATACGATTACGTTCTCCTTTGTGCTAAGATTTGTGGTGCCGGTCATTATAATATGCAAGCCAAGGTAACAGTGGTTTCGGAGGCTGAGTATGCAGCTTGGTTGGCCAAGCAGCCTTTGTACTACAATGATGACGTTAAAAGGGAACTTCAACTGGTTGAAAATTCCAAAACTGAAGAAATCAACAAAATGGCTTTAAATACAAATAATACTATAAAATAATTATGGCAAGCACAGCAATACACGATGCAGTCGTATCTCACCAACACGACGATCACGGTCACGATCACGGACATCATAAGGAAACATTTATTACTAAATATATCTTTAGTCAGGATCATAAAATGATCGCCAAACAATTCCTGATTACAGGGATTGCCATGGCAGTTGTTGCTATGATTTTATCAATCCTCTTTAGATTACAATTGGCTTGGCCTGACGAGAGTTTCCCATTGTTGGAAACCTTTCTTGGCGAAAAATGGGCCGAAGGTGGTAGAATCAAACCCGATTTTTACCTTGCTATTGTAACAATACATGGTACCATGATGGTATTCTTCGTATTAACGGCAGGATTAAGCGGTACCTTCAGTAACTTGCTCATTCCCCTTCAATTAGGGGCCAGGGACATGGCCTCTCCATTCCTGAACATGATTTCCTACTGGTTGTTTTTTCTGTCATGTGTCATTATGATGGGTTCTTTCTTTGTTGAAAGCGGACCGGCAAGTTCAGGATGGACTGTTTATCCGCCTCTTTCGGCCCTGCCTAAAGCAATTAGCGGATCAGGAACCGGTATGACCCTTTGGCTAATTAGTATGGTCTTGTTTGTTGCATCTGCTCTTATAGGTGCATTAAATTACATTTCAACCATCCTAAATATGCGTACTAAAGGGATGGATATGTGGAAAATGCCTTTAACTATTTGGGCATTCTTCCTTACCGCAATTGTTGGGGTATTATCATTCCCGGTATTAGTTTCGGCAGTGGTACTCCTAATCTTTGATCGTAGTTTCGGTACCAGTTTTTACCTTTCTGATATTGTGGTTGCTGGGCAAGTACTTCCCAACCAAGGCGGTAGCCCGGTCTTATGGCAACATTTGTTCTGGTTCCTTGGTCACCCGGAGGTTTACATTGTCATTATGCCGGCATTGGGTATTACATCAGAGGTAATCGCAACGAATTCAAGGAAGCCAATTTTTGGTTATCATGCCATGGTTTATTCCCTTATTGGAATCACCGTATTGTCTTTCATTGTTTGGGGTCATCATATGTTTGTAACTGGCATGAACCCATTCCTTGGAGGGGTTTTCATGATTACTACCCTAATTATTGCTGTACCTTCAGCAGTAAAAACCTTTAATTACTTGGCAACAATCTGGAGAGGAAATCTTCGCTTCACACCGGCAATGTTATTTGCAATCGGCTTGGTATCATTCTTTATCTCTGGCGGACTCACCGGCATATTTCTAGGAAATGCTGCCCTGGATATTAATCTTCATGATACCTATTTCGTGGTAGCTCACTTTCACCTGGTTATGGGTTGTGCAGCCATATTTGGTATGCTTTGCGGAGTTTATCACTGGTATCCTAAGCTGTTTGGCAGAATGATGGATGAGCGTTTAGGCTATCTTCACTTCTGGGCAACATTTATTGGGGCTTACCTTGTATTTTTCCCAATGCACTTTATGGGTATTGATGGTGTCCCACGCCGTTATTATGCTTTTACTGAGTTTGCATTTATGCAAGAATGGTTGACAGTGAATGTATTTATAACATGGGCAGCAATTATTTCGGCAATTGCACAAATTGCTTTTTTGTGGAATTTCTTTTATTCCATCTATTATGGAAAAAAATCACCGCAGAATCCATGGGAATCAAATACCCTGGAATGGACTGCGCCGGTAGAACATTTACATGGAAACTGGCCTGGAGAGATCCCATCAGTACATCGCTGGCCTTATGATTACAGCAAACCCGGTCACCATACTGATTTTATTCCTCAAACTACTCCTTTTTCTGAAACGATGAGTTCTAATTTAATTCATGATTTTGAGGGAAACCCGGAAGCCGAGCACATACAACAACAGTGGGATAAGGAACATGCTCCAGAACGATATACTCCGGAGCAGGTTTAATCTGTAAGGGTAATTTTTTAATGCAGGCGATATCTTGATATCGCCTGTTTATTATATGAATATTCTATCCGCCGAATTCGAAAGGGATTTCCCAACGTAAAAATCCTGATAAGGATGGATTTCTGTCGTTGGAATTCTAATGAATGGTTCCTTCTTTGAGGGCCTTTATTTAACGATACTGACAATTGATAGGAAAAAGTGAAACAGAAATTATAGTGAGTAATTTTATATCCGACTTTAATAAATTAATTAAGTTAAGGCTAACGCTCACTGTAGTTTTTTCTGCTTCCATTTGCTTTCTTATGGGTAGTAAAGTTCAAGGTGATGTGAACTGGTTTAATTGGATTATATTGACGATAGGTGGGTTTTTAGTCACGGCTGCTGCCAATGGCTTTAATGAGATCATTGAAAAAGATTTGGATGGATTAATGAAAAGAACTATGGACAGACCAATTCCATCTGGCAAAATGACCACCGGACAGGCCTTAGTCCTTAGTTTAATCATGGGAATTTTGGGGACTTATCTTCTGGTGAGACTTAATTTTCCGACCGGAGTGCTCTCTGTGTTTTCTATTTTTTTGTATGCATTTGTTTATACCCCAATGAAGCGGAAATCTCCAATAGCCGTATTTATCGGCGCATTCCCAGGGGCTTTGCCTCCTTTGATTGGTTATTTTGCGGCTTTTAATGAACCTAAAGTTTCCTGGATTCCCATTATTTTATTCCTGATCCAGTTCGTGTGGCAATTCCCGCATTTTTGGGCAATTGCCTGGGTTCTGGATGAAGACTATAAAAGGGCAGGATTTCGTTTATTACCCAGTACCAAACAAGACGGAACAAGTGCTTTGCTTATACTTATTTCAACGATTATCCTCGTGCCGGTAAGCCTGATGCCCACGATATATTTGATGCCATCTGGCCAGGCTTTTGCCGGGAATAGCTATGCCCTTATTGCATTGCTTGTCGGACTGTTTTTTGTTTGGCAGGCAATTCAGCTCTATAAAAAAAGAGAGGTGTCTTTTGCTAAAAAGTTAATGTACACCTCATTTATTTATCTTCCTTTGATGCAATTAACGCTCTTGTTTGACTTTGTATTAAAATAATTTAACTAAAATGGAGAATTTACAAATTGAAGATAGATTGAATTTAAAAGCCAAGAAGTTTTTGATGTGGCTTTTTATTATTGCTTCTTTTATGATGTTTGCTGCTTTAACCAGTGGTTTTATTGTTTATACCGAAGGAAATGCTGAACGTGGGATTAAAGTCTTACTACCTAAGGCATTTATGGTCAGCTCCGTCATTATAATTATAAGCAGTATTACCGCTCATATGGCGTACCTTGCTGCCAGGGGCCTTCAATTTTCTAAGCAGAAGCTTTACATCACCTTAACAATTACTCTGGGAATTGCTTTTTTCTATAGTCAGTTTACGGCTTGGCAAGCCTTGTATGATTCAGGAGCTTATTTTGTAAACTACAATGCTTCACAATCCTTTATTTATGTGTTCAGTGGGGCGCATTTGTTACACGTAATTGTTGGAATCTTTTTTCTAATCTATGCCCTTATAGGTGCTGTTCGAACGATTCCCCAAGTACGGAATGTATTTAGAATGGAAGTCGCTTCCATTTTTTGGCATTTTCTTGATATCTTATGGATTTATCTATATGTTTTCTTACTTTTGAATCAATAATAACCCAATATACCATTGTTTAAATGAATACTACTGTATCAAAATTAGATGAAATAAAATCTGACGCCTGGAGCGGCGGGAAATCACCTTTTTCTGTAGAATACGGAAAACTTATGATGTGGTTTTTCCTACTATCGGATGCATTTACATTTTCTGCATTTCTAATCTATTATGGAGCCCAACGCTTCAGTAAAATTAGCTGGCCTGATCCTGATTTGGTTTTTCAATCTATACCTGGTTTAGCCGATCATGGTTATCCTCTGGTTTTTGTCGGTATAATGACCTTTATTTTGATCATGAGTTCAGTAACCATGGTGCTTGCTGTAGAGGCAGGTCATCGTAACGCTAAAAAAGAGGTTGTATGGTGGATGATCGCCACAATTATAGGGGGTTTAATGTTTCTTGGTTGTCAGGCCTTGGAGTGGTCTCACTTGCATCATGAAGGTTATTGGTGGGGAAGCTTTCCGACATCTTATACCGGTCAGGATACTGTTGGAGCACTTCAATTTGCAAACTTATTTTTTACCATTACAGGATTCCACGGTTTTCACGTGTTTACCGGTGTATTGATTAATATTATCATTCTGTTCATGGTACTTGGGAATGTTTTCCAAAAGAGCGGAAGCTACCTGATGGTTGAAAAAGTTGGGTTATACTGGCACTTCGTAGACCTTGTTTGGGTATTTGTATTTACTTTTTTCTATTTAGTTTAAAATTCTGATAATCGAAATAAAATGTCAGCAGAACACACACACGAAGAACATGCCGGTGAGCATGAAGGAATGACCAAGAAGAAAATTTGGCAGGTTTTCTTTTATCTTTTAGGAATTACAGCCCTTGAATTCTTTATTGCTCTTTATTTAATTCCCAAAGGTATAGTAGGTCACGGAATTGGTAACTTCGCTTACATTGTCCTTACCCTGGTAAAAGCCTTTTATATAGTGGCTTATTTCATGCACCTGAAATTTGAAAAATTTGCACTTAAAACAGGTATTACTGTTTCATTGTTGTTTATTATTTATTTCATAGTGCTCATGCTCATTGAAGGAAACTACCAGTTCATTCAAATGAATTAATGAGTTTACCCTCTTTTCCCGCTAAGAAAATCCTGATTCTGCTGGTATTGTTGGCAGTGCCCGGGTTTGTCTATTATCTTTTAAAGGAAAAAGGACAAAATCGATATCGCCCCCTCAACATCTATGGGGAAAAACAGGTTGCCAAAACATTTCGAACTAAAAGAGGTAAACAGATCCCGGATACCATTTATCACGTTATTCGTGATTTTAGCCTTTTGAATCAGGATTCAAACATTGTCAAGTTTCCCGCGGATAGTAATCAGATTACAGTTGTCAACTTTTTTTATACACGATGCCCACTTTTGTGTCGTAACATAAACAATGACTTAGCAAGAGTGGCAAAAATGTATAGTAAAAATCGTTTATTGCGCTTTCTGTCAATCAGTGTTGACCCGGATTTTGACAGCCCCTCAGTGCTGGCTCAATACAGTAAACCTTATGTCTCAGAAAATAAAAAGTGGGATTTTTTAACTGGTGACAAAGAATTGATTTATGCTCTGGCAAAGACTGATTTTATGGTGGATGCCATAGCGGATACTATCGGAAACAAAAATATTGTACATAGTACTATGCTCATCCTCATCGACCCCCAAAAGCGAATAAGAGGATATTATGATTCAAGCTTAGGTCAGGAACAAGTGTCCTTGCTGGCTGATGAAATTAAACTATTAATCACTGAAGAACTTAGAAGCATCAAGCTAAGATAAAGGGTAACCAAAATTAATTTGATAAATCAAAATCATGAATGATAAACAAATTTCGAGACTTATTACAGCAGTTTCAATAGTGGTTTTAATTGTTGTAGTTATATTACAAAGTAAGATCCTAGATATTTTCCCTCAAAAGGAATTAATTCCTCTCTGGGTATTTTCGCTTCCTTTGTTCAATGCCATTCTTAATGGCACTTGTAGCGTGTTACTTATACTGTCCTTGTATTTTATCAAAAGGAAGGATATTAAAACCCATAAAAATCTTAATATTCTTACCTTTATTTTATCTTCTCTTTTTCTGGTATCCTACATTATATTTCATGCAACCGGCATAAAGACCACTTATGGTGGCCAAGGTTTGATTCGCAGTATCTACTATTTCATATTGATTACGCACATCATTCTGGCTGCAATTGTGTTGCCACTCGTGTTGTTTAGTTTTCAAAAAGGTTTACAAATGAAGGTTGAACAGCATAAAAAGTTAGTTCGCTGGACTTATCCCATCTGGCTTTATGTCACCATAACCGGGGTATTAGTATATGTGATGATTTCACCTTATTATACTTTTTAAATCCACTTTTTTGTTATTCTTTTTAATCAGTAGACTGTAAACTTATAGTTGGATCAATTCATTTTATTAGTATAATTCTCGAAATCGGTGTAACTTTACTGCATGAGAACGCTCAAATTAATACTTGTTGGTTTAGTTTTTATTTTTTCATCACTGATTTCAACAGAACTATCAGCACAATGTTCAATGTGTGCCTTAAATGCTGAAAATTCTGTGCAAAATGGTAATAATCAGGGTAAGGGGCTTAATAATGGCATTTTATACCTTTTAGCTGCACCCTACCTTGCAATGGCCGGTGTTGGTTTTCTATGGTATAAAAAGTATAGACGCAAAAATGTCAATCTAAACATCAAGGATAGTAAGATTAATCTCAATTAGAATCCAAATGGATTCGCTGCCTCTCCGTTCATACCTTGATTAATACTCTTATGGCAAAGACCTCTAAATTCGTCGCGATTGCATTATCAAAATGTCCTAAATGCAGAAGAGGAAAGGTTTTCACAGGTACTTTGTATGGGCTTAATTTTCAGAAAACAAACGACCACTGTTCACATTGCGGAATGAAATTTGAAATTGAGCCCGGCTATTTTTATGGTGCGATGTATGTCAGTTATGCGTTTGTAGTAGCCGAAATGTTGAATGTGGGATTGATAACCTATATAATCACCGGGAATGAAACCTCCCCCTGGTTGTACATTTCAACAATTATTGGTTCGATTTTATTCCTAACTCCAATCAATTATCGATATTCCAGAATATTTTTATTGCACTTTCTGACTCCCAAAATTAAATATTACCCTGAATACGATACGGATGATAAGCCCGGCAACATTTGATTTCTTAACCGAACTGAATGCGAATAATAACCGCGAGTGGTTTCAGGCAAATAAATCACGCCATGACTCAGCCCGTGGCAATGTACTCGAGTTTGCAGGCAAGTTGATAGAAAATTTATCGAAATTCGACCTTTCTATTTCTTCAGATATCGATCCCGGGAACTGCATAATGCGTATTTACCGCGATGTTCGGTTTAGTAATGATAAAACACCGTATAAGACTAATTTCGGACTCGGATTTTCGGAGTTTGGTAAGAATTTTAAGGTTGCGGGCTATTACTTACATATTCATCCTGAGCACTCATTTCTTGCAGGGGGATCTTGGTTGCCTGAGTCGGATATTCTGAAGTCAATTCGGCAGGAAATCGATTATAATGGAAATGATTTTCATCAAATTATAGATGATAAATCCTTCAAAGGATATTTTGGGGAGCCTGACTCTCAGTATACATTAAAGACTCCACCAAAGGGTTATTCTTATGATCATCCGGATATTGAATACCTCAAACTTAAAAGTTTTACATTTAGTCATCCATTGAATAAACTTGAGCTCAGCAGTTCAAGTGCAGTTAAACAAATCAGTGATGGATTTATACTTTTATCTCCATTTATTGCGTTTTTAAGGAATGCAGTTTCGTAATTTTTTTCTATGAGAAGATTTATTTATTCGTCAATTCTTTTCCTGTTATTAACAGGTGGCTTTTCTTCCTGCGTAGTCATGTCGACCAAGAAGTATAATAATCTAATTTTTCAAAAAGACTCAATTTCTTTAGGTTGGGAGAATGCAAGGGTAAAAATTAATTCCTTAGAGGAATTAATCTCCAAACTAAGGTCTGATAGTACCAAGCTTGAAGGAAAAATTACTGATTTGGAATCAAAAATTAAGGTTCTGGAGAATACTTTTACAGCACTCAGATCAAACTCTACCTCTGAGATCAGGAAATTGGAATCTGATCTTAAAAATTTAGAATCTGATCTCAAAAAGCGCGAATTAAGATTAAAGGAAGTTGAAGATATTCTTCGTAAACGCGATGAAGCAACCAACGCTCTAAAAAATAAACTGCAAAAAGCGTTGTTGGGCTTTCAACAAAGTGGCTTAACTGTTGATATCCGTGATGGTAAAGTTTATGTTTCCTTAACGGATAAATTATTATTCAGTAGTGGCAGCATTATTATTGATGATAAAGGAAAACTAGCTTTGCGTGAACTTGCAAAAGTCCTCAAAACCCAACCGGAGATTAATATTTCTGTGGAAGGGCATACCGATAATCAACGGGTTGTTAATTTGGGTCAGATTAAGGATAATTGGGATTTGAGTGTTTTACGTGCCACATCGGTAGTTAGATTCTTAACAGAAATTGAGAAAATTGAAAACAACAGAATAACTGCAACAGGGAAGGGAGAAAATCAACCACTTGAGCAGAATTCAAATCCTGAAGCCAGAAGCCGTAACAGACGAATTGAGATTGTACTTTCACCTAAACTTGATGAATTGTATAATCTTATCAAGTAAGATGTGCTACAATTTTGAGGATAGATCGTACAGGTAAAACTTGAGAGAGCTACACATTAAAAAGGACTGTCGAGGTCTTTGAATGCTGGTAATATCTTGTCTTTTTCTGAAAGGATGATTTCTTGAGAAGATATGCCCCAATTAATTTTCAGGTCAGAGTCATTCCAAACCACCCCAAATTCAGAATTCTTATCATAAAAATTCGTCACTTTATAGGTGAAGATGGTGTTGTCATCAAGAGTTAAAAATCCATGTAAAAAACCCGGGGGCACCCAAAGCATGAGACGATTTTCTTCGGATAGTTCAATTTCAACATGTTGGCCATAAGTGCCGGATGTTTTACGGATATCTACTGCCACATCAATTACCCTGCCCTTTATTACTCTCACCAATTTGCCCTGAGCGAATGGATCAGATTGAGCGTGAAGTCCTCTTAATGTTCCTTTTTGTGAGAGAGATTGATTATCCTGCACAAAATAGGCATGAATTCCTGCTTTATCGAAAGCATCTTTATTGTAACTTTCGTAAAAGTAACCCCGATCATCTTTCCAAATTTTCGGTTCTATAATCAGCAGGTCCTTTATTTTGGTTTCTATAAAATTCATTCGGTCTCAATATATTCCATTAATGTAGTAAACACTACAAATTTATTCAGGAATTGATCCGGTACATGATTCATCTGATTATTTCCATAACAGGATAGGTATTCCCTATATTTTTCATTTGAATCAGCAATGTACTGAATACAGTAGGTCAATCCTTCATTTGGTGAGTCTAATACCTTTAGAACACGATAGGAAATAAAATAGCCGGTACCCATTACTTGCACCAGGTATTCTTGTTTCAGCCAGTTCAGCCATGCTTCGTGGATTTCTTCTTCCAGAATAATCGTGACGTTATACAAGATCATTTTGCGAAGATAGGAATTGACTTATTATAAATTAAAAGAAAATACTCAACCCAGCTTATCGCCCCTGAGCTGGCGAAAGCGCTTTCTTGCTTCAATAATGTATAAGCTGCCGGAATAATCATTGATTATTCTTTGATACAATTCAATTGCCTTTTCGGCTTGGTTCAGTTTGTTCTCGTAAATATCAGCAAGCATGAAAAGCGCATCGTCACCCCAAAGATCAGAGCTGTAATTGTCTATAATGAACTGCAATTGAATAATAGCCTGATCCAGATTATTTGAATTTAGGTATATCTTAGACTTAGCCATTAAAATATCATCAACTAGCGAGGTTGAAGGGAATAGTAGATCGATACTGTCTAAGATCGCTAAAGCAGTTTCTGACTGGTTCTTAAAAATGTTTAATTCTGCTTCTGAAAACTTTTTCAGTGCTAGTGTATCATTTTCATTTTGCAAGTTATCAGAGATGAGTAAGCTCAGATTAAGCGCGTCATTTGCAATTAATTGAGAAGTTGAACTTTTCAGCACATCAAGTTGTGCCTTGGCCCAAAGAAATTCACCCTGATAATATGCTAATTTTGCATTTTTAAATCTGGCTTCCTGTCCAAAAACCTCGTTAGGAAATGACTTTTCAACCTGCCCATAAATTAATGCTGCTTCCCAAAGCTCTCCGGATAGAATATAAACATCACCAAGTTCCAATTTAGTTTGTGCAGCCATAATGGGTGTTATTCCGGGTAACTCGATTAGCTTTTGGAGCTGAACTATTGCCTCGGATGGCTTTTTTAAAAAAAAGGCCTGAAGATTTGCCAATTGTCTAATTGCAAAGGCAGTTCCCGAACTTCGGCCATATTCACTCAACAAGGATATATAATCGTTCTCAAGAGAAAGGAGGTCTGAGGTACTTAACTTTCCGCTGGTTAATTGTTTGCTTTTTAAATTTAGTAGATCAATCTTTGCTGGAATGTAATACCTGCTTTTTTCCCCTTTTGTGACAAGATAATCTAAGGCTTCAATAGCCTGTTCATATGCCTGGTTTGCCACGAATAATCTTGAAAGATCAAATACTCTCCCGCCATCTTCTTTCAATCTACGATCCAGAGAGAGGGTTTGTCTTAAGGCCATATCAAAATCTTTTTGCTGAATATATTGCCAGGAAAGCAATTCAGTATAAGCAACATGTTGAGGATCTTTTTGTAATCTACGAAGAATAGCAGTTTTTAGCAGATCAAAATCTTCTTTACCTTCCAGGATGTTTCCCATCACACTTTGTGCTTGTGGTAAAGCCTCCGGGTTAGAACTCAACAGCAACAGGTACTCTTGAATAAGCATTGGCTTGTCTTTACGATACCGATATAAACTCAACAAGTCGTAAATAAAAGATTTTTCATCATTGAGTAACTTTCGGCCATTTAAGAAGGTTTTAATGGAGAAATCATAGGCCTCTGCCCTATAAAAGGTTATCGCCAAATCTTTGATTGCAAACTCGTTTGCCGGCATATTTTTTATCAGGTTA
>Ga0169931_10001812_pt1 | contig 35283 bp, 32 predicted proteins | sample Kivu_15m_20L_FD_129675 | JGI IMG/M metagenome (GOLD analysis project Ga0169931, IMG submission 129675) | Freshwater microbial communities from Lake Kivu, Western Province, Rwanda to study Microbial Dark Matter (Phase II) - Kivu_15m_20L... | ecosystem: Environmental > Aquatic > Freshwater > Lake...
AGCCGGTCGTAGCTCCTGAAGAGATTCTTCAGCGTGGCGCACATGGGAGCGACGCTCACCCACTCGGCCAGCGCGAAATCCGTCCGTTCGCCCAGGGAAAAATTGAAACGCGTGTAGCCGAGGTTTTCAAGATACTTCAGCATGCGCTCGGCGTTGGCGAAGAACTCGTCCGTGAACTCGAACGAGATGATCCCGAGACGCCGGCTCAATCCGCAGATGACCTCGTACTCGAAGCCTTCGACATCGATCTTCACGTACCTGGGTGTCCCGTGCTCACGCACGAGATCGTCCAGAGTCGTGATCGCGACATCCACCTTGTGGTCCCAGGTCTCGTGCGCGAACCGTCCTGTCATCCACTCGGGCGAGAAGGTCGAAAGCACAGGGGCCTTGGTGTTGATGTGCATCTCGAGGATGCCAGGGCGACTTCCCAGCCCCTTCGGTACGATCGCGACGCGGGGATGACGCGCAAATCGACCCTCGAGAACGGCTACGCACGCGGGCTGCGGCTCCACACAGACGACCTTGACGCCGCATTGCAACAGGGCCTCAGCCTTGTCGCCCACGTTGGCGCCGACATCGAAGACCACGTCGCCCGGAAACAGGCTCCGCGCGATCTGGTGCAAGGGCGCGCTTCTTGGCTGCGGACGCCCCGCCTTTGCGGCGAGTTCTTGCGGGGGCGATGTCGTCGATTCAGAAGTCGGATGCATCGCAAGGGCTCCGGTGAATCGATGGTTGATCGTGTTTGGCGGTCATACAAGTCAATGACGAGTACGGGCAGGTCATGAACGCCTGTCTTCTCGCCACGCTTGTCTCTCAAAAGCCGAATTCGAGCCCGATCGTCTCGCGCTTGACGAACAAGGCGTCAGCGTGGTGATGACGATTGAAGTTCACGTTGTTCAAGGCGTAGTCGTGGTCCTGGAGGTAGGCGGTCAGGTCAGCGAGGGTCGGAGCGCCCTTGTAGAGCTGGTTCCTGGTGACCTCGGTGATGACGTAGCGCGCGGCCGCGAGGGTGCGCTTCGCGCCCTGGAGCACCTGCAGCTCAGACCCCTGTGTGTCCATGTAGATCAGGTCGATCGGCTCGCAGGCCCGAGCGTGACCGTTGGCCTTGACGAAGGCGATGACGTCGTCGAGACGGTTGCCGACGAGCTGGATCTTCTGATCGAACTTGACATAGTTGAACTGGCTCAGGTGGTTCAGGGGCTCGAGCGTGCTGCTGCTCTGCCCGCCGTTGCTGGCAACGTGGAAGTCGACGGTCTGGCCGGTCGTGGCGGTGCACAGGGTGTTGACCGCGATGAAATCCGGGATCTTTCGGCACACGTCTGCCAGCAACTTGAAGGGCTGGGGCAGGGGCTCGATGAAGACGCCGCGGCGTATGCCCTGGCGCAGGAACTCGCCCATCTCCTGGCCGGAGCTCGCACCGACCTGCGCGATCCCTGTCGGCGGGGGCAGCCCGAGGTCACGGATGGTTTGCAGCAGGGGCATGTCCATGGGGATCTCGCTGCCTCAAGCACCCACGGCGGCCAGGCTGGGCCGTGACGCGGCTTCAGCGCGGTGAGCTCGCAGGCCTGAAGCCTGGATCCTCATCGCCGTCTGCAGGAAAGTACTTCCCGACGTGTTCACGATCGTGGAGCATGACAGGATCAGCAGATCGACCAGGGCGTCCTCGACGCTCGCGGCGCTGCGATTCACGTTGAAGGGGTAGAGCCTGCCACTGTGGTCGGTCGTCTGCGCGTTCCAGCCGCCCTCGACCAGCTTCTCCACGTGGGCGCGCTTGCGGTGGATGACGACGTTGGGCAGTTGCGCGAACCTGCGCTCGACCTCGGCGTCGTCGGAGCAGACGAAGAACCGGTGGTTCTCCTTGGCGCGGACGATGTCGAACAGGGTGGCATCGTCGGCGCCGCGCGTGCCGAAATCCGTCTTCCGGATCTGGATGCCGACGAAGGCCGCGCCGGACGCCCCGAGGCCTTGGCTTGCAAGGAAGTGTTCGGCGCGCGCGACGAGTCCGGGCCGGAAGCGGAGCTGCCGGACCTGTGACAGCACTTCGGTTTCAGAGATGAAGCCCGGCACCAACGCCGTGTAGTAGAAGACCGGGGCACGCGCGGCGTGGAAGAAGGCTTCCAGGGCCTGCCAGCTCGGCATCTGCATCGGATTCGTGTACCCTGAGGCTTGTCCACCGCTGAGCCCGAGGCGGTCTTCGACCATGAGGTAGGTGTGGCGGTCTCGCTCTGCGACAAAGGTCGCGAGCTCCCGCTCGACCACCGGCAGGTCCATGTCGAACAGATCGCCGAAGGCCGCGCCACACCAGTTGTTGACCGGCCAGACGAATCGGGCGCGCCTGCCTGTCCTGCGCGCCAGGAGCAGGCCCGAGACGAGCGCGTTGAAGCGGTTGCCGAAGCCCCCGTCGCAGTAGACGATCAGTTCGTTCAAGGCTCGGCTCCCGCGGTCAGAAGGGGTTCATGCACAGGTCGGGTCGGCCCGGGTGGTTGGGCCGGTCCAAGGGCCCCGGGATCGGCTCGTTGCTGAGCCCGCAGAAGCTGTCCAGATCCTTGCGGAGATAGGCGACTTCGAGCACTTTCGGGATCGGTACGCCTTCCACCAGAACGAAGCTCTGGTAGTTGTTCGCGTGCAGATGCACCGGCACGTGGTTCTCGGCGAGGAGTTCCAGCGCATGCCGTACCTGCGCGAAGAAGGCGGGGTCGCCCAGACGATCGAAGTCGTGCAGCTCACAGGCGATGACCTCGTAGTGCGCGAGGCCTGCTGCTGGCGTGGCGCCGAGGGCCTCGTACTCGCCCCCCTCGATGTCGAACTTGAGCAGGGGATGGCGCGGCGCGCAGGCCATGGCCGCGGCATGGATGGTGTCGAAGTCGATCATCAGGCCTTCGTTGCACGTCCCCCAGCCGAGTCTGTGGAACTGGAACCTGGCGTGCTGCCGTGGAGGGCCGGGAAGCGTGTGGTCGTACTGTTGGATCACGGCCCCGCGCTCGGCCAGGGCCAGGTCGAAGCTGACGTCGTGACCCACGCCCACGGAGACCACGAGGTCGGCGTGAAGGGCCCGCTCAGGCAGCACGTACCCCCCGTCGAACTCGTTGCCGATCCTGACCTTGCGGTTCTCGCGCATGCTCCACGGGCGCAGCAGCTTGAGGAGGTCGAGCACCTGTGTCTGGCGCGGGCGGGTGGATGTCAGCATGGCATTCCTTCTTCGATTGGCAGCAGCCGGTTCAGGCCGCCTTCGCCAGGGGCGGGGTCTCGATCGCGTCGTTCCTGCGGTTGCCAGCGCGGCAGAAGTCGAGCACGTCGCTGGCGGCTGCCTCCCAGGACATGCGTGCGAGGTGCTGTTCCCAGGCGGGGCCTGCGAGCCGGGTGGCGGGTGAGGAGCCGTCCAGCCGCTGCTGCATCACGCTGATCAGGTCTTGCACCGAGACCTCCACGTACAGGCCGTTCTCCAGCCCGTCCCGGCTCAGGCGCCGCGCCTGCCCGGGGATGCGCGTGGCCCAGGGCCCGTCGCAGAAATCGTCCGTCGCCCCGCCGTCGGTCACGATCACCGGCGTGCCGCAGGCGATGGCCTCGAGCACCGGCAGGTTGAAGCCCTCGGCGCGGTAGGGCGAGACGTAGCAGTCGGCGCAGATGTAGAGCGCGCGCAACTGCTGCTGCGAGAGGTTCCCGCTGATGAGCGAGATCGAGTCCAGCACGTCCTGGGTCAGCAGGCCGGGGTTGGCCTGCGCCACCTTGCGCAGGGTCTGGTCCACGCCCAGGCCGTAGAGGCCGGCGTGGTCCTTCAGCACGAGGCGGATGTGGGGGTGGGACTGGCGCAGCGTGGCGAAGGCGGCGATCAGGATGTCGATGCCCTTGTTCCAGGTGGCCACGCCGACGTTGGCGAAGACGAAGTGCCCGTCGTGCCAGTTCAGGCGCTGCCGGGCCTCGCGGCGCTCTTCTTCGCCCGCCGGGTGGAAGCTCTGCCGTCGCACGCCGTGGCGCAGCACCTGGATGCCGGCGGGGTCGAAACCGAACTCCGCCAGGCGGTCGCGCGCCCAGCAACTGGGCGTGACGATGGCGTTGCCGCCGTCGGTGAAGCTGGCGAGGTCGGGCTCGCCCTCGCCGAAGCTCTTGGCCGTCAGCCCGAACTCGGTCACCATGAAGGTGATCTGCCGGGTGTGGCGCAGGCGCGGCACCCGGGCGGGCAGGGGGGCGTGGATGCGGTAGACCGCGTCCACCGGCGCGCCGTCGGGTTCAGGCAGGCTGCGCAGCACCCGCTCCTCCTCGGGCTGGAAGCCGGCGCCGAGCTGGCCCGAGGCCCAGTGGGCCTGGTACAGCGGCGCGTCGGCGTGGAAGAGGTCGACCCGCGGGTCCCCGGCCCAGACCAGCAACTGGTTCTGGTTCACCATGGCGAAGGAGTGGTTCACACCGCGCCAGCCTTCCACCGTCAGCCTGAACTTGTTCATCAGCGTGGTCCTCGTGGTGGGGTCCGCAAGTAGGTCGGTGGCGTGCCAGGGGCGGTGGCGCCGGTCAGCGCAGCCACTCCACCACGCCGCGGCCCAGGGATTGGAGCACCACGTTCAACTGCTGCCCGTCGTGCAGCGCGTTCACGTACTGCACGCGCAGGTTGTAGTGCTCGGCCTCGGCGTTCATCACGTCGAAGAGCGAGCGCCGCCCCAACTGCTGCCATTGCTGCAGCGTGAAGTTGCGCAACTGCTCGCTGTCGCGCAGCACGGCGCTGACGCGGCGCGCGCGGTCCAGGTTGGCCACGGTCTGTTCATGCGCGTCGGCCACGCGCTGGCGCCGTGACTCGAGGGCGTCTTCGCGCTGCATGAAGGCCGCGCGCGCGCGCTTGCGCGCCGAGTCGCCGGCGTGCACCATGCCGGGGTTGTGCAGCGGGATGTTGAGGTTCAGCCCGAAGCCGGCGCTGGCGGTGCGCGGGGGGTGGTTGATGCCGCCCAGGCTCTCGGCGGCGCTGCCCTCGAGCGTCCAGCCCAGCCGGGGCCGGGAGGCAAGCTCGACCGACTGCGCGAAGCGATCGGCCGCCTGCGATTGCGCTGTCAACTGCGCGATCTGCGGCGAGCGCTCGGCGTCGATCAGCGCCAGGTCGAGCGATGGCACCTCCAGCAGCGCGGTGGCCAGACCTTCGGCCGAGGGCAGTTCCTGGCCGACGACGCGGCGCAGCCGCGCCTCCACCTGCCGCGCCTGGGACTGGGCCTGGGCTTGCGCCAACTCGGCCGTCTGCAGGGTCTTGCGGGCCTGGACGAGTTCGCTCGCCCGCCCGCGGTCGGCGGCCACGATGGTCTCGAGCGCCTGCGCCAGGCAGGCCATCTTGCGAACGTATTGGCCGTAGACCACGGCCTGCTGGCGGAAGCGGCTGCGCTCGAGGGCCAGGGCCACCGTGCTGGCGGCCACCTGTTCCTGCGCATTGATCTGGCCAAAGCGGGCGGCGTCGGCCAGCTCGGTGCGCCAGTCGATGAGCCGGCGTGTGCGGCCGCCGTCCCAGAGCATCATGTTGACCTGCATGGAGCCGCTGACGCGCAGCGAAGAGCCTGAGGACACGCCCCCGGTGCGCTCGCCTTCGGGGCCGATGCCCAGGGTCATGCTGGACTGCACCTCGCGCGCGGCCCGGGTTTCCTCGACGTCGCTCAACGCGGCCTCGGCCAGCAGGGCGGAGGCGCCGACCGCGTGGCTGCGCTCGATGGCATTGCGCACCATGGCGGCCAGGCGCTCGCGCGGCGGCGCCTCGGCCGCCGCAGGCTTGACGTCGGCTGCGGGCGCTGCCGTCGGCGCGTTGTCTTCGTCCAGGCAGCGCAACTGGGCCTGGGCTGCCGCTGCGCCGAGCAGCGCGGCCATCAGGAGGGTGGGGCGTAGGGCGTTCATGCGCTGATTCTGGGCGCCGTCTCGCCAGGGTCAAGGCCGGAAAACGCCGCGCTTGGGGGCCTTGTTCGCCGTTCGGATGCCTGCGGCGTCAACGTTCGCGGAAGGCTTCCTGGCTCTTCATCAGCGGCCGCAGCAGGTAGCTCAGCACCGAGCGTTCACCGGTGCGGATGTCGGCATTGCCGCTCATGCCGGGCAGCACCTGCAAGGGCTTGTCGCCGGCGCGCAGGCTGGAGCGGTCGGCGCGGATCATGGCCTTGTAGTAGCCCGCCTCGGTGCCGGGCAGGGCCTTCTCGGCGTCCCCCAGCACGTCCGGACTGATGGACTGCACCGTCCCCTTGAGGCCGCCGTAGACGCTGTAGTCGTAGGCGCTGAGCTTGACGACCACCTCCTGGCCGACCTGGACGAAGCCGATGTCCGCCGGCCGGATGCGCGCCTCCACGAGAACGCGGCTGCCGATGGGCACGATCTCCATCACCGGAGCGCCCGGGCTGATGACGCCGCCCACCGTGTTGATGCGGATCTGCTTGACCACGCCGCGCACCGGGCTGGTGAGCACGGTGCGCCGCAGCGCGTCCTCGCGCACCACCATCTGCTCCTCGAGCTGGCTGAGCTCGGTGCGGGCCTTGACCAGCTCGGCGCTGGCTTCCTGACGGAAGCGGTTCACGCGCTCCTGCACCTGCAACTGCAGCTCGTTGACCTGGCGGCGCAGGCGCATCACCTCGACCTCGCTCATCAGGCCGCGGGCCGACAGCGTCTGCGCCATGCCGAGCTCGCGCTGCAGCAGTTCAGCATTGCGCCGCGTGATGCCCACGGCCTCGTCCAGGGCGCGCTGGCGGGCGCGCCAGGAGTCGGTCTCGCCCTGCACGACCTGGGGTGCCTGGCGGCCCAGCTCGGCCGGGAAGCGCAGTTCCTTGCCGTTGGCCTCGGCCTCCAGCCGGGCCACGGTGCCCTGAAGCGCCAGGCGCTTGGCCTGGCCCTCGGCCTGCTGGGCCTCGAAGCGGGTGGGATCGATCAGCGCCAGCTCCTGACCCTCGACCACCTGCTGGCCCTCCTTGACCCGCAGCTCGCGCAGGATGCCGCCCTCGAGGCTGGCGATGACCTGCTCGCGCCCGTCGGGGACGACGCGGGCGTTGGTGCGCACGACGATGTCGACCTGCGCGATCGCCGCCCAGGTGATGGCGGTGGCCAGCAAGGCCAGCAGCAGGTAGACCGCCCACATGGCCGCGGGCGCGGGCTCGACGACCTGTGCGCCGCGCACGGGGGTCAGGAAGCCGATGTCCTCCGGGCGCAGGGCCGCGGCGGCTGCGGCGGGGCTGCGACGCTTGAACAGGCGTTTCAGCATGATGGCGCCGGCCCGGGGCGGGCGAGGGCGGTGGCTCTCATACGGATGGGCCGCGCTGCACGGGCTGCATCGAAGGGTGGTGATGCACCTGGGCGCCGGCCCCGGTCTTGGCCCCGGCCTCGGCGGCGGGCTTGGCGCCTGACAGCGCGGCCAGGACCTGGGCGCGCGGGCCGTCCATGACCACGCGGCCACCATCGACGACGACGACCCGGGTGACGAGCTCGAGCACGGCCGGGCGGTGCGTCACCACCACGAGGGTGCAATCGCCCATGGCCGCCTTCAGCTGGCGCAGGAAGCCGAGCTCGGACTGCGCGTCCATCGAGCTCGTGGGCTCGTCCATCAGCAGCACGCGCGGGCGCGTGAGCAGGCAGCGCGCCAGCGCCACCAGTTGGCGCTGGCCGCCGGAGAGCAGGTTGCCGGCCTCGCCCACCGGCAGGTCCCAGCCCTTCGGGTGGGCCGCGACGAGGCGGTCCAGGCCGGTGAGGCGGGCGATCTCGCCCAGTTGCGTGGGGTCGGCGCCGGCCCGCTCGAGCAGCACGTTGTCGCGCAGCGGGCCCTTGAACAGGCGCGGGTCCTGGGACAGGAAGCCCACGCGGGCGCGGAAGTCGGCCGGATCGATCTGCCGCAGGTCGATGCCGTCGGCCTCGACCATGCCCTCGGTGGGCCGGTACAGGCCGCCCAGCAGGCGCAGCACGGTGGACTTGCCCGAGCCGATGCGCCCGAGGATGGCCACGCGCTCGCCTGGCTCGAAGGCCAGCGTCACGCCCTTGATCACCACCGGCGGCTCGTCCTCGCCCTGCGCCGGGTAGGCGAAGCTGACCTCGCGCAGCGCGATGCGTCCGCTGATGTCGGGCCGCTCGACGTAGCGCTTGCCCTGCTCGCGCTCCACCGGCATGGCCATCAGGCGGTCGAGGTTGCGCATGGCCGCGCGCGCGCCCTGGTAGCGCGTGGCCAGCGAGACCACCGACGACAGCGGCGCGAGCGCCCGCATCGCGAACATGATGGAGGCGAACAGCACCCCGCCGGTGATGACCTTGGCCTCGATCAGGTAGACGCCCCAGACCAGCATGATGAGGGTGACGAGCTGCTGCGAGACGGCCGACAGGTTCATGGTCAGCGAAGAGATGCGGCGCGAGCGCAGCGTGGCTGCGCTGGCGGCCACGGCCGATTCCTCGTACTGGCGCAGGAAGCGGCCCTGGGCACCGGCGGCCTTCAGGTCCTCGATGCCGTCCACCGCCTCCACCAGCAGCCCGTGCAGGTCGGACTGCTGCTGCATCTGCGACATCATCGCGCGGCGCAGCGCGCCCTGGATCACCCAGGAGATCAGCAGCATCAGCGGCACGGCCAGCAGCGGCACCCAGCCCAGCGGCCCGCCGATGACGAAGGTCATGGCCACGAAGATGACGATGAAGGGCAGGTCCGAAAGCGCGGCCAGCGTGGCCGAGGCGAAGAACTCGCGCACGAGCTCGATCTGCGCCAACTGGTGCGCGTAGGCGCCGGCGGAGGCCGGCCGCTGCTCCATGCGGATGGACAGGGACTGCCGGAACAGCCGCGTGCCCACCAGCAGGTCGGCCTTGCGGCCAGCCATGTCGATGAGGTAGGCGCGCAACTGGCGTGCGAGCAGGTCGAACACCAGGGCCATTCCGGCGCCCAGCGCCAGCCACCACAGCGTGACGAAGGCCTGGTGCGGGATGACCTTGTCGTAGATGACCGAGGTCGCGAGACCGGTCACCAGCATCAGCACGTTGCTGAGCATGGCCGCCAGCAGCGCCGAGCGGTAGTAGGGCGTGAAGCGGCGCAGCGTGCCCCAGAACCAGTGCTCGGAGGGGTCGGCGAGGAGGGATTCATCCTCCTTGGTGGCGGTGCCGACGACCTTGGGCGTGGCCACCAGGGCCCGCCCGGTGTAGGCCGTGGACAAGTCCACCTCGGTGGCGGTGCAGCGCTGCTCGGCCTCGCCCGGCATGACCACGTCGTAGGTCTTGCCGTCGGCGTGACGCCCCGTCAGGATGCAGGCGTCGTTCTCCTTCAGCAGCAGCACGGCCGGCAGCAGCAGGGCGCTGAGATCGCCGATGCGGCGCTCCACCAGCCCGGCATGGAAGCCGGCCTCCTGCAGCGCCCGAACGGCCAGCGGCCCGTCCATGCGCTCGGCCGTGGGCAGCCCCGCCAGCAGCGATTGCGCCGAGCGGCCGCGGCCGTGGTGCCGCGTCAGCCAGGCCAGCGCATGCGCCAGGGGGTCGTCGCTGACCGCCCGGCGCGCGCCGGCGGCCGGGTCCCGGGCCTCGGCCCGGGTGTCTCGGCCCGCGTCGTCGTCGACGTCGTCGGCGGCAGTCTGCATGGGGGAAGGACTCTGAGGCTCTCAGCCGGGTTCAGCGGCGGTGCTGCAGGGCCAGGCGTTCGAAGGCGTCTTCGATGTCGCGCGCGATCTGCGGCACGTCGAACAGCGCCGACTGCCGCCCGTGCTCGGCCAGGTAGCGCTTGTACGAGGCGATGCGTGCCGGGTTGCGGCCGAGTTCGACGGCGCGCTTCTCGTAGTCGGCGAGCGAGTCGGTGATCAGGTCGGGCAGGCCCACGGCGCTCAGCAGGCTGCCGGCCATGCGCGAGATGTAGGTCCGGCCCGAGCGGGTCAGCAGCGGCGTGCCCATCCACAGCACGTCGCTCGCCGTGGTGCCGGCGTTGAACGGGAAGGTGTCGAGCACCAGGTCGGCGCACTGGAAGCGGGCCAGGTACTCCGCCGGGCTCACGCGCGGGGCGAAGATCAGGCGCTCGCCCGCGACGCCGTGCGCTTGCGCGCGACGGCGCATGTTCTCGTGCGCCGTCGCGTTGTCCGCCAGCAGCCACAGCACGCTGCCGGGCACCTGGCCCAGCACGCGCATCCACGCGTCGAACATCTCGGGCGTGAACTTGTGGTTGTTGTTGAAGGAGCAGTAGACGAAACCCGTCTCCGGCAGCCCGCACTGGGCGCGCGTGGGCGCGGGGGCGGCCTCGCGCCGGCGGTCGCTGACCTGGTAGCAGTGGGGCAGGTGGATGGGTTGCTCGGTGCAGTAGGGCACCAGCTCGGGCGGCATCACGTAGCGGTCGGCCAGCATCCAGTCCACGCCCGGGATGGCCGAGGTGCCGGGAAGGCCCAGGTAGGACACCTGCACCGGCGCGGCGCGGTAGCCCAGGATGGCCGGCCGCGCGCCCTGGGTCAGGCCCTGCAGGTCCACCAGCACGTCGATGCCGGCCTCCGCGATCAGGCGCGCGGCGGTGTGGTCGTCCACGCCGGCCAGGCGCACGTGGTGGTCCAGCGCCTTCAGGATGCGCTGGCGGTGGGGCGAGTTGGAATCCGGCGTCCAGCAGAAGCCGTGGACCTCGAAGCGCGAGCGGTCGTGCAGTTCGAACAACTCCGCCGTCAGCAGGCCCACGGCATGGTGGTGCAGGTCGCCGGACAGATAGCCGATCTTCACCTTGCCGGTGCGCGGCGGCATCAGCGTGTGCAGGGCCTGCGCCGGCGGGGCCGGCACGAGGTCCTTGACGAAGCGCATGGCCGCCAGCAACTGCAGCGCCGGGTCGTCGTGGATGCCCATGCTGGACAGCGCCGAGGTGCCGAGCAGGAACTGGTTGGGCGTGACCTCGCCGACCGGCTCGTACAGCGGCCAGGCGCACTGGCGCTGGCGCACGTGCACGTAGTGCTGGATCACGTCGAGCTGGCCGGCCTTGAGCTGCAGGCTGCGCCGCATCGCGGCCTCGGCCTCGGGGTAGCGGCGCAGCTGCTCGAGCAGACGCGCGGCCTGGTTCAGGCCGTGCAGGCGGTGCTCCAGCGCCGTGCCCGGCCCCGCGGCCAGCCCGTCGGTGACTTCGCGCCAGCAGGTCAGCGCGTCCTCGTGGCGGCCTTCGCGCTCGCGCTGGTGACCCAGGTTCAGCCAGGCCGGCGCGAACCCGGGGTTGAGCTTCAGCGCCTGCGAGTAGCAGGCGGCGGCCGTCTCCGGCCGGCCCAGCGCCACCTGCAGCGCCCCGCGGTTGAACCAGGCCACCGCCCGCAGCGGCGTCTTGTCCTGGTCGATCCAGGTGGCGTACAGGGCGTCGGCCTCGGCGAGACCGCCACCGGCCTGCAACTGCTGGGCGCGGCTCATCAGTTCGGAGAGTGTCATCGGGGCAGCCTGGGGCGGCCGGGCGGCCGGGGCGACACGGGAGGTGCCGGCCTGACGGGCCGGACGGCGGGAGACGGTGGACGTGTTCATGGCGAGCCTGAGGAGCCCAAGGGTACCCCGATGCTAGGGGGCACCGTCTGCGCTCATCGGTGGATGAGCGGCCGTGGCGGCGGTCAGTTTGCCATTTCGCGGCACGCCGCTTCGGGCGCGGCGGCCCTGGCGCTCAACGCAAGGTGGAGAGCACGCGCTCCAGGGTCGTCGCGAAGGGCTGTTCCAGGGCCGGCACGATGAACAGCAGGGCTGTCAGCCCGAGCCCCAGCGTGATCGGGAAGCCCACGGCGAAGATCTGGATCTGCGGTGCCACGCGCGAGATGAAACCCAGCACCAGGTTCACGAACATCAGCATCGCCACCAGCGGCAGCGCGACCCACAGGCCTGTTGCGAAGATCTCCGCGCCCCAACGGTAGGGCTGGCTGCGCGCGAGAAAGGCGAAGGGCTCGGGCCCGACCGGGAAGGCCTGGAAGCTGCCCGCGAGCGCGGTGATGACGACGAGATGCCCGTTCAGTGCCACGAACAGCCAGGCCACCATCGTGGCGAAGAAGCTCGACACGGCCGTGCCCTGGGCGGCGGTCACCGGGTCGAAGAAGCCGGCGAAGTTCAGGCCCATCTGCAGGCCGATCAGCTCACCGGCGTACTCCAGCGCCGCGAACACCACGCGCACGGCGAAACCGATGGTCACCCCGATCAGCACCTGCTGAACCACCAGCGTCATCGCCAGCATCGAGTCCAGCGCCACCACGGGCATGGGCGGCAGGGCGGGCTGGGCGGCGAAGGCGATGAAGCCGGCCAGGCCGATGCGCACGCGCAGCGGCACGCTCTGGCGGTTGAAGATGGGCAGGGCCGAGAACAAGGCCAGCGCGCGCAGGAAGGGCCACAGCAGCGGCGCGATCCAGGCGTTGAGCTGGGCCTCGGTGAAGGTGATCATCGGGTGACCCCGGAGCCGCGGCGGGCCGGGCGGTCGCGGGCCAGTGTCAGATCACGGCGCGCGGGATTGCCAGCAGGATGCCGCGCAGGTAGTCCACGAGCGTGGTCATCATCCATGGGCCTGCCACCGCGAGCACCGCCACCGAGGCGATGATCTTGGGCACGAAGCTCAGCGTGGCCTCGTTGATCTGCGTGGCGGCCTGGAAGATGCTGACCACCAGGCCGACCACCAGCGCCACCAAGAGAAGGGGAGCGGCCACCAGGAGCAGGTGGTACAGGCCGTTCTGGCCCATGGCGAAGACTTCCTGGGGGGTCATGGGGGGAGGGCTCCGTCGAATGCAGGGCGACGCTCAGGTCGCGAAGCTGGCGGCGAGCGAACCCAGCAGCAGGTTCCAGCCGTCGGCCAGCACGAACAACATCAGCTTGAAGGGCAGGGCCACCAGCACCGGGCTCAGCATCATCATCCCCAGGCTCATCAGCACGCTGGCGACGATCATGTCGATCACCAGGAAGGGGATGAAGATCAGGAAGCCGATCTGGAAGGCGCTCTTGAGCTCGCTTGTCACGAAGGCCGGCACGAGCACTCGCATCGGCACGTCCTCGCCCCGGGTTTCCGGCGGCAGCTTGGCCAGGCGCGAGAACAACTGCACGTCGCTCTGGCGCGTCTGCTTGAGCATGAACTCGCGCAGCGGCACGGCGCCGCGCTCGAGTGCCTGGTCGAAGGCGATCTGGTTGCGCGAGTAAGGCTCCCAGGCCTGGGTGTAGATGCGGTCGATGACCGGCGACATGACGAAGAAGGTCAGGAACAGGCTCAGGCCGACGATGACCTGGTTGGGCGGCGAGGCCGGCGTGCCCAGGGCCTGGCGCAGCAGGGACAGCACGATGACGATGCGGGTGAAGGCCGTCATCAGCAGCAGCACCGCGGGCAGGAAGCCCAGCGCGGTGAAGAACAGCAGCGTCTGGATCGGCACCGAGTAGCTCGCGCCGCCTGCACCCTGGCCGATGATCAGCGGCAGGCTGGCGCCGCCGCCCTGGCCCTGGGCCCAGGCGGCCGGCAGGGCCAGCAGCCCCAGCAGGGCCAGCAGTGCGTGCAAGCGCCCGCGCGGCCCGGGACGTGCGGTCCGCAGCGGACTGCAGGGCGGCATCGGCGCCACGGAGCCCGGGTGCGCCGACGCAGTGGTGTGCTCAGCGCGCATCGCCGCCCCCCTTGGGGCTCTTCAGACGACCCAGCCAGTCCGCGAAGGCCGGTGCGGGCGCCGCGCCCCCGGCCGGGCCGGCCTCACCCTGCGGCGGCAGGGTGTGCAGCGGGGTGATCGTGGTCGGGGTGACGCCCAGCACCAGCCAGCGCCGGTCCTCGCCCTGACCCACCTCGACGGTGACGATGCGCTGGGTGCCCGACAGCGGCAGCATGCCGACGAAACGCAGCCCCTGGCCCTGCAGCGCGCCGCCCACGGGGCTGCGCTTGAGCAGCCACAGCGCCGCGGGGATCGCCGCCACGACGAGCACGAACCACAGCAGCGGGGTGATCAGGTTGTCCATCGGGGGGTAGGGGCGGCGGGCGCGGGAGCTTCAGACCTTGCTCAGACGGCGCATGCGCTCGCTGGGCGTGACGATGTCGGTCAGGCGGATGCCGAACTTGTCGTTGACGACCACGACCTCGCCCTGGGCGATGAGGAAGCCGTTCACCAGCACGTCCATCGGCTCCCCGGCCAGCGCGTCGAGCTCGACGACCGAACCCTGGGCGAGCTGCAGGATGTTGCGGATGGGGATCTTGGTGCGCCCCAGCTCCACGGTCAGTTGCACCGGGATGTCCAGGATCATGTTGATGTCGTTGCCCGCCGCCGGCACGGCGGTGGCGCCCGGCCCGGCCGCGAAGTTGGCGAAGGCGGCCGGCGTCACCGAGGCCTGCGCTGCCGTGGCCGGCGGCGCGCCTGCGCCGGAGCGGCCATCGTCGAGTGCAGCGGCCCAGTCGGCAGCCATGCGGTCCTCGTCGGAGGGGGCGGGATTGTCAGCGGCCATGGGTGTTCTCTCCCAGCCAGCCCTCGGTCGGGCTGCTCAGTGGCTTGTCGATCTTGATGGCGTATTGGCCGTTGTGGGTGCCGTAGTGGCACTCGAACACCGGCACCCCGTTCACCTTGGCCTCGATCAGCGGCTCGATGTCGAGCTCGATGAAGTCGCCCGGCTTGAAGGCGAGCAACTGCTCGACCGTTGCCGGGGCGGTGCCGAGCTCGGCGACGACCTCGACCACCGCGTCCTGGATCTGGGTCTTCAGCAGGTTGACCCAGCGCTTGTCGGTCTCGGCCTCGCCGGGCAGCGAGGAGTACAGGATGTCGCGGATGGGTTCGAAGGTCGCGTACGGGATGCAGAAGTGGACGGCACCGCTGGACTCGCCGAGCTCGATGTTGAAGCTGCTGGTCAGCACCATCTCGCTGGGCGTGGCCACGTTCGCGAACTGCGGCTGGATCTCGGAGCGCTGGTACTCCAGCTCGATCGGGTAGATGCCGGCCCAGGCCTTGCGGTACTCGCGTGTGATCACGTCCAGGATGCGCATGACCACGCGCATCTCGGTGGGCGAGAAGTCGCGGCCTTCGATCCGGCTCGGGTACTTGCCGCCGCCGAACAGGGCGTCGATCGCGCCGAAGACGAGCGTGGGTTCGCACACGACCAGGCCCGCGCCCCTGAGCGGCTTGACGGTGACGACGTTGATGTTGGACGGCACCGTCAGCTCGCGCAGGAAGGCGCTGTACTTCTGCACCTTGGTGCCGCCGATCGACACCTCGGCATGGGTGCGCAGCATCTGGTGCAGGCCGAGCCGCAGGTCGCGGGCGAAGCGCTCGCACACGATCTCGACCGCAGGCATGCGGCCGCGCACGATGCGCTCCTGGCTCGACAGGTCGTAGGCGCGAACCTGGCTGTCGCCGCCCAGTTCGGTGTCCGGGGCCGGCGCGTCGGTGGCGATACCCTGGAGCAGGGCATCGACTTCGTCCTGGGAGAGGATCTGCTGGCTCATCGGGCGCGTGCTGCTGCGGTGGGCCGTGTCACTGGATGATGAAGTTCGAGAAGTGCACGGCCAGGACGGGCGTGATCTCCTCGGGCTTCAGTGGCTTGCGCCGCGGCGCCGGCGCGGCCGCGGCGCCGGCCCCGTCGGCGCCTGCCGCCATGGGCTCGTCAGGCACCTGCAGCCCGAGCGAGCGCGACATCTCGCGCCGCAACTCCGCGGCCAGGCGGGCCTTGCCCCCTTTCTCGAGGAGCTCGACCGAGGTCTTGTAGGTCAGGGTCATCAGGATGCTGTTGCGGATGATCGGCATGAAGTTCTTGATCATCTCCTGCGACTTCTCGTCCGCGAGTTCCAGCGTGATCGCGATCTGCGCGTAGCGGTCGGCTTCGCGGTCGGCGAGGTTGACCGTGAACAGGTCCAGGGGCACGAACACCGGCTTGACCGCGAGGTCGCGGCGGTTGCCCTTGGCCTTGGCCTTGGCGGCGCTGCCTTCCTCGGCGTACTCTTCACCCTCGGCCTCCATCTCGGCCGCCTGCTTCTTCTTGACGTAGAAGAGGGCGCCCCCGCCCGCTGCGCCCAGCACCAGCACGGACGCGAGCACGATGATGAGCAGCTTCTTGCTGCGGCCCTTCTTGGGGGCGGCGTCGACGGTGGGTTGCGCGGTGGCCATGGAATCTCCTGCCGGGTCAGGCACTTGGTCCCGTCAGGGTGCTCCGCACCCCCGCGACCGCTGCGGCCTTGACACACGCCCCCATTATTGGAAGGCGGGCGAGACGCCATTGCAGGAATTGGGGCGGGATTGCCCCGCAGTCCCGGGCAGCGCCGGCCCGCGGGCCGGCGCGCCGTTCAGGCGTAAAGGTCGACGAGGCCCTGCGGGCGGGAAGCCCGCGGTGCCGGGCCGGGCTCGGTGGAGCCTGCGCCGGGCGCTGGCGTGCTGCCGTCCTGGCGGCTGCCGCCCGAGGACAGATCGCCCGATCCACCGTCGCGGGCCTGCTGGAAGACGCCCCCTCCGGCGAGGGTGAAGCCGGCTTCGCGCAGCGACCCGGCCAGCGCGGGCAGGGCCTGTTCGAGGGCGACGCGTGTGGCCTCGACCTCGGCCGCCAGGTCGACGCGCACCTGGGTGCCTGACATCTCGATCTGCACCGACACCGGGCCGAGTTCCTGCGGGTTGAGCGCGATGCGGGCCTGTTCGACCCCGTCGCGCACCATCGCTGCGACGCGCGCGCCGAGCATGCCGGGGAACTGCGGGCTGTCAGGCGCGGCATCGATGCGGGGCAGGGTGCCGGATTCCGGCGCCGAGGCGTCCGTGCGCGTGCCCGACTCCCCCGCCACCGGAGCCAGACCGGGAGAGGTGGTCGCATCCGGCGCGACGCCGTGCGGGGACTCTGCGCCCGCCTGGAGCACCGCCGCCTCCAGCGCCTGCATCCAGCTCGAGGCTTGCGCGGCGGACGAAGCCGCACTGGTGTCGCTGCCGGCTACGCGCTGCGCAGCCTCGGCTTCGGCCCCCCCGGACGCGGCCGAAGCCGCCATCCGGGCACGGTCTGCGGCCGCAGCCAGGGCCCTGAGGCCTTCGCCTGCGCCGGTCACCAGCGTTCCGGGTCCCGTGCGCGGGCGCGGAACGGGCAAGACTGCGCTCGGCAGGATCGCGTTCGACAGGGCAACACTCGGCGGAGCGGCAAGGGCCTGCAGCGCGGCAGCCGCCGGCGCCGGCCCTGGTGCCTGGGCGACAGTCGCCGGCGGGGTCTCGGGCGATCGGGCGGATGCCGGCGCGGACTCGGACGCCCGGCCGACCGTGCTCAGGGCCCCCTGCGCGCCTGCGGGAGGCGAGGGTTCGTCCTGCCCCTTGGACCGCGGTCCTGCGCCCTTGGCCTGTGCCACAAGCGCCTGCCTGCCTGCGTTGGCATCCGAGGCCCGGTGCTCCATGTCGGCGACGCGGTCGCGCGGAGCCGCCTCCGGTACCGTGCCCGGTCCGGCGAGCGCACGTGCAGTCTCGGGGTGCTGGGCCGGGGCCTTTGCAGACTCGGGCTGAGATTGCCGCAGTTCGATCGTGACCTTCTCGCCCTCGACCGTCACGGTCAGCCGCTGCGCCGTGGCGTCATCCCCGGAAGAGACGCCTTCCAGGCTCGCCCGAGGGCTCGCTGCGTCAGGTTCCGCCCTGGCGGTGCCCGCCTTGGGGTTGTGCGCTCCTTCGCCCGCCGTGGAAGGGGTCGAGATTGCGCTCGGCCTGGGGCCGTCGGTGGCCTGCTCATGCGCAAGGGCGGCCGTTCGCACCGTGGATCTGGCCGGCACTGCCCGCCCGGCGTCGAGTGCGTCGGCCGGCTGGCCGGGGGCCATGCCCGCTGCCTGGATGGTGGCGTCTGCCTGCACGGGGGTCCGCCTGCCGGCTGATGCGGCATCGGTGGGCGCGAGCGCGGCCCTGGCTGTCAGCGCGGTGCCGCGGGCGGCCCCGCCGGCCGCGGCCTGCGGGCCCGGTCCGAGCGTCATGCTCAGCGCGTCGGCCGCATGCAGGCCTGGACTGGCCGCGTCGGACCGCGCTGCCGCCGTGGCGCCCGGGCGGTCGGCGCCGGCCCGGTCGGCCCGTCCCTTCAAGTCGGCGAGCCAGGCCGGCAGAGACGTCGCGGCGGCCGGGTCCTGCGCCGCGGCCGCGGCAGGCTCGTCGCGCGTGCCGGAGTGGCTCGGTGCCTCGTCGGCCGATGCGGAGGCTTCGCCGGGGTCGAACGGCGCCCGGCCTGCGGCCGTCGCGTCTTCGTGACCGCTGTCGATGAGGTCGGATGCGCTGGTCAGCGCCAGACTGAACTCACCGTCCTCGGCCTCGGTGGGGGATGCGCTGCGCGGTCCGTGGACATGCGCCGGCGCGTGCAAGACTTGGAGCAAGGTGGCCTGCATGGAGTGTTCCTCTTGGCTCTGGCTGCCGATCAGCCCAGCGCGCCGAGCGACACGCCGGCGTTGCCACCCATCCAGGCGGCGCGCTGCGCGATCTCGTCGGTGTGCTTCTGCTCGCGGCGGCGCTCGAGGCGTTCGTGGCTCTCGACCCGGCGTTCGATGAGCTTGCGGATGGCCGCGACGCGGGTCTCGGCCTCGAGCAGCAGGGCTTGGCAGCGGCGCACCGAGGCCTGGGCGTGCACCTGCTGGGCCGTCAACTGGCCCATTGCGTCGTCCAGGCGCTGCATGAAGCTGCGGTAGCAGTGCAGGATCTCGATCCCCCCGGGATGCTGGAACTCACCCTGCCAGCGCGTCACGTACTCGGCGCGGTAGCTCTCGAACTGGGTCATCTGCTGGTCGACTCGGGCCAGGTGGCGCTCGGCCTGGCGCAGGGCGATCATCGCGGTGTCGCGGTCGCCTTCCTCGCGCTCGAGCAGCATCTGCAGGGTCTGGGTGTCGGCAGTGTTCATCGTCGGGCTCCTTGGGTTTCAGGGGCCGGCCACAGCCATCAGCTGTTGCCGGCTCTCCTCCATCGAGGCGCGCTGCCGCATATCCTGCTGCAGCAGTGCCTGGATCCGGGGGTGGGTCTGGACGGCGACGTCCAGGTCCGTGTCATGGCCGGGCGTGTAGGCGCCCAGCAAGATGAGATCGCGCGCCTTGTTGTACTTGGCCAGCATCTGGCGCAGGCACCGCGCCGCGTCCAGCTGCGGGGACTGAGCCACCGAGGTCATCACGCGCGAGATGCTGCGTTCCACGTCGATGGCCGGGAAGTGGCCGGCCTCGGCCAGCTCGCGCGAGAGCACGATGTGGCCGTCCAGGATGCCGCGGGCCGAGTCGGCGATCGGGTCCTGCGGGTCGTCGCCCTCGGACAGCACGGTGTAGAAGGCGGTGATCGAGCCATGCCCCTCGCGCCCGTTGCCCGAGCGCTCGACGAGCTGGGGCAGGCGGGCGAAGCAACTCGGTGGGTAGCCGCGCGTGGCCGGCGGCTCGCCGATGGCCAGCGCGATCTCGCGCTGCGCCATCGCGTAGCGGGTGAGGCTGTCCATCAGCAGCAGCACGTGCTGGCCGCGGTCGCGGAAGTGCTCGGCCACGGCGGTGGCGTAGTGCGCGCCCTGCATGCGCACCAGTGGCGGGGCGTCGGCCGGCGCGGCCACGACCACCGAGCGCTGGCGCCCCTCGCGCCCGAGGATGTCCTCGATAAACTCCTTGACCTCGCGTCCGCGCTCGCCGATGAGGCCCACGACGATGATGTCGGCCCCCGTGTAGCGCGCCATCATGCCCAGCAGCACCGACTTGCCGACGCCGGTGCCGGCGAACAGGCCGATGCGCTGGCCGCGGCCGATGGTGAGCAGGGCGTTGATGGCGCGCACGCCGGTGTCCAGCGGCGTGCGGATCGGGTCGCGGTCCATGGCGTTGATCGGCGGCCGGCTGAGGCTGTCGTGCACCACGTTGCTCAGGGGGCCGGCGCGGTCCAGCGGCTCGCCGTGGGCGTCGACCACGCGCCCGAGCAGGCCGTCGCCCATGGGCAGCATGACGCCGCGCGCCTGGGGTCGCCGCGCTGCAGTGGCCGTCGCGCCGAAGCGCGGCGCAGACAGGGGAGGGGGCTGCGGCACGACGCGCGCCCCGCTGGCCAGGCCGTGCACCGGGCCGGTGGGCATGAGGAAGGCGCGGTCCCCGCTGAAACCCACGACCTCGGCCATGACCGGCGGCTGACCGTCGGCGCGCACCTCGCAGATCGAACCCACCGGCACGCGCACGCCAGCGGCTTCCAGCACGAGGCCGGCCACGCGCGCCAGTCGGCCCTCGGCTTCCAGCGGCTCGATCTGGCCTGCCTGCTGCTGCAGGGCCGCCAGATAGCGCTGCCAGCGCGACGGGTCACCGGCGAGCAGCGGCGCCTGCGGCGCCGTCGGGGCGGTACGGGAGGCGGCGCGTTTCATTCGGACCCCTGTCCCTGAGGGGTGGACGGTGGAGGGGGCAGTTCATCCGTTGTGGCCGGCGCAGGCGCGGCCCAGGCCAGTTCGTGCCCGAGGCCGGCGGCGGCGCGCGCCCAACGCGCCTCGATGGTCGCGTCGACGGCGCCGAGTTCCGATTCGATGCGGCAGCCGCCGCGCATGATGGCTGCATCGGCCTGCAGCCGTGCCCCGCGGGCCTGCAGCACCTCCTGTGCGCCCTGGCCCACGATGGACAGGTCGTCGGGATGGACCCGCACGGTGACCTGACGCGCGCTCGCGGCGAGGGTGTCGAGAGCCTCCCGAGCCACCTGCGCCACGGCCTGCGGGCGCGTCTGCAACTCGTCGCGCAGGACCTGCCGTGCCAGCAGCACGGCGGTCTGCGTCAGGGCCTGTGCCATCTCGGACTCCAGGGCGCTGAGCTCCCCGTCGAAGCTGCGCAGCAACTGGCCGACGCGCTCGCTCATCTGCTCGGCGTAGCTCTTCTTGAAGCCCTCGAGCGCCACGAGACCGTCGCGATAGCCTTCCTCGTAGCCCTCCTGGCGCACCGCGGCCAGATGGGCCCGCCAGCTGGGCAGTGGCGACGCGGCCGGCTCCTCCCGGAGCTGCGGCTCTGTCTGCCCCCCCAGCGAGCCGGGGCGCCAGGCCTGGACGTCCTGCAACTCCTCGCGCGGGATGAAGCGGGCGTAGGCCGAGGCCGGCCGCGACCCCTCGGGCGGGGGCACGTTCAGCGGGCGCCGACGGTCAGACGAACTGGTCATCGCCGCCTCCGCCGATCACGATCTCGCCCTCGTCGGCCAGACGGCGCGCGATCTTGATCAGTTCCTTCTGCTCGGTCTCCACCTCCGACAGCCGCACCGGCCCGCGGGCCTCGAGATCCTCGCGCAGGGTTTCCGCAGCGCGGGTGGACATGTTGCGGAAGATCTTCTCGCGCAGCTCGGGCGTGGCGCCCTTGAGCGCGATGACCAGCGATTCCGACTGCACCTCCTTGAGCAGGACCTGGATGCCGCGGTCGTCGATCTTGAGCAGGTCGTCGAAGGTGAACATGTTGTCCATGACCTTCTGTGCCAGGTCGGCGTCGGTCTCGCGCAGGTAGTCCAGCACGGCCGTCTCGACGGCGCCGCCGATCATGTTCAGGATCTCGGCCGTCGTCTTCACCCCGCCCAGCGAGGAGCGGCGTGTGCGCTCGCCGCCCGAGAGCACGCGGCCGAGGACATCGTTGAGGTCCTTGAGAGCCGCCGGCTGGATGCCGTCCAGCGTGGCCACGCGAACCACGATCTCGTTGCGCTGTCGGTCGGGCAGCAGCTTCAACACGGCTGCGGCCTGGTCGGGCTCGAGGTGCACGAGCACGGCCGCGACGATCTGCGGGTGCTCGTTGCGCAGCAGCTCGGAGACGGCCTTGGCGTCCATCCACTTCAGGCTCTCGATGCCGCTGACGTCGCTGCCCTGCGTGATGCGGTCGAGCAGCAGCTCGGCCTTCTCCTCGCCCAGCGCCTTGCGCAGGACGGTCTTCACGTAGGCGTTGTTGTCCGGCACGATCATGTGCTCGGCCTGGGCCAGATCGCAGAAGCGGCGCACCGCCTGCTCGTAGCGGTCGCGCGCGACCGTGCGGGTGCGCGCGATGGTCTCGCCCAGGCGCTGCACCTCCTTGGGGGTCAGGTGCTTGAAGACCTCCGCAGCCTGCTCCTCGCCGAGGGACATCAGCAGGATGGCGGCGTCCTCGACGCCGCGGTCATCGCTGTCGGCCATGCTGCGCCGTCCTCAGGCCTTGGCCTCTTCGCCGTTCATCATGCTGCGCAGCACGTGGGCGACGGCGATCGGGTTGTCCATGGCGAGCTGCCGCGCCTCCTCGAGGCGGCGCGAGTGCTCCGGGCTCGGCAGCGCGGGCGTGCCGGCGACGTTCTGCCCCGGCAGCAGCGGGGTGTCGTCCACCACGGTGTCGAGGTTGGTGCCCGGCGGGGGCGGCGGGGGCGGGGCCATCAGCGTCTTCAGCGCCGGGCGGATCGTGGTCAGCACGATCAGCAGCGCGACGAAGATCAGCGCGGCGGGCATTGCGGCCGCGCGCAGCATGTCCACCACCCAGGGCTGCTTCCACAGGGGCAGTTCCTCGGTCTTCGGCGCGGGTTCGGCGCGGAACGGGGCGTTGATGACACGCACCGTGTCGCCCCGGTCGCGCTTGAAACCCACGCCCTGTTCGACCAGCGCGGTGAGCTTCTCGAGCTCCTCGGGCGTCAGCGGCGTGCTCGTGGTGCGGCCCCGGGCGTCGGTGACCACCCGGTGGTTGACCACCACGGCGGCGGACAGCCGCTTGACGGTGCCGGTGGCGTTGCGGGTGGTGCGCTGGGTGCGGTCGACCTCGTAGCTGGTGGTCGATTCGCGCCGCAGGCTGCCCTGCGTGCCGCCCTGGGCGCCCTGCAAGTTGGCCGCCGGCCCGTTGACGGGAGCCGTGGCCGGCGTGGGAGGCTGGTTGCTCTGGGCGCCCGGCACCCCTGACGGCACCGCGGGGCCGGGCTGGGTGGATTCCAGCGTCTGCTGGCTCTTGATCGCGCCCGCCGCCTCGCCCTGGTTGGGCTTGAACTCCTCGCTCACGAGCATCGACTCCGAGAAGTCGATCTCGGCCGTGATCGTCGCGCGCAGGTTCTCGCGCCCGATCACCGGCTCCAGCAGGTCCATCACGCGCTTCTGCAGCCCGGTCTCGACCTGCTGCACGTATTGCAACTGCTGGGCGTCCAGACCCTCGACACCGGCGCCCGCCTGCCCGGTCAGCAGCGTGCCGTTGCCGTCGACCACGCTCACGGCCTTGGGGTTGAGGTCCGGGACGCTGGAGGAGACGAGATGGACGATCCCGGCGAGCTGAGCGCGGTCCAGGGTGCGCCCGGGGTGCAGCGTCAGCATGACCGAGGCCGAGGGCTTCTGCTGCTCGCGGAAGAAGCCGGTCTGCTGCGGCAGCGCCAGGTGAACGCGCACCTGCTGCACTGCCGACAGGCTGCCGATGGTGCGCATGAGCTCACCCTCGGTGGCGCGCTTCATCGACATGCCTTCGCCCGCCTGCGTCTGCCCGAATTTCTGGGTGTCGAGCAGCTCGTAGCCCACGACGGAGTTGCGCGGCAGGCCGAGGTTGCTCAACTTCATGCGCAGGTCCAGCACCTGGCTCGAGGGCACCAGGATGGCTCCGCCGCCCTCGCTGTGGCGGTAGGCCACGCCCATCTGCGACAACTGGGCGATGACCGCGCCGCCGTCCTTGTCGGACAGGCCGCTGAAGAGCACCCGGTAGTCGCTGCCGCCCCCGCGCAAGGCCAGCGCGATGGCCATCGCCGCCAGCGCCGCCGCGCCGATGCCCAGCAGCACCAGGGGCTTGAGCGGCAGCGCAGCCAGCTTCTCCGACAGCGTCCTCGGCTCGGGCACGAGGGTCTGCGGCGGCGCAGTGGCGAGGGTGGTGTCCATGGGCGAGGGCGAGGTTCCGGCATGTCGACCCTGGACGTGCTCCTGCCAGGGTCAGAGGCGCCGATTCTTCGGCAGCACTGCGCCGTCGCATGGCCCGAGAAAGCGGGCGATTGCCGCGCAGTTCCGCCCATGTGCCCGGGCCGTGCGGCCTAAAGTGCAGGCCTTGCGAGCCGAGCAGTGGCCGCTTCGCACCCACCCGCCGCACGGCCCACCGGGCCCGGCGGACAGCCAGGCAGGACGCGCATGGACGTGGTCAGACTCAAGCCCTTCGACTTTGCCCAGGCCGCGGCACGCGCCGGCCTGCGCACGGACGGTCTGCCGCTGGGGCGGGCGCCTGCAGGCGCGGCCGCGCCCACCTTCGCAACGGCCATGGACCAGGCCTTGCGGTCCGTCAGCCGCAGTCAGTCCGAGGCCGGCCGCCTGCAGCGCGAGGTGCAGCTCGACAACCCGACCGTGAGCCTCGAGGAGACGATGGTCGCGATGCAGCGGGCGCAGATCGGCTTCCAGGCGGTCGTGCAGGTGCGCAACCGCCTCGTGCAGGCCTATTCGGACGTCATGAACATGCAGGTCTGAGGACCTGCGCGCCCTTGGATGCCGCCCTGGGCGGTCACAGGCGCGGTCACAGGCGCGGTCAGCGGCGCGGCGGGGCAGCGCGCTGGCGCTTCTGCTGGCGGTTGATGTAGATCTGCAGCGTGCGCTCGGCGCCGCTGTCCAGGCGGTTCCAGCGACACCCCATCAGGATGGCCTGGGGCTTGCCGTCCCGGGCGGTCAAGGTCTCCCAGCGCCGGATCTCGAACCCGGCGATGAAGCGCTCCTCGGCCTCGAGGTCGACCCGGCAGCTCGGGATCGCCGTCCCCGGTTCGAAGACCGGGGTGTCCAGCGGCAGCTGCAGTGCGAAACCACCCACGCTGATGTCGCGGATGCGACCGGAGATGACGTGCTCGGGATCGCCGGGCATGCGAAAGCGCAGCGTCGGCGCGCTGAACGAGAGCGCGCGCACGCGGAAGCTCTTGCGCCGCTGGAAGCGGATGATGAAGTCCGGCAGCCTGGCCTGCAGCGCCAAACCCTGAGGTTCGCGCACCAGGCGAAGGCCGGCGAGCATGAACTGGAGCTTTTCGTTCTCCAGGTAGCCCACGGCCACCGACTCGCCGGAGCCGGCCACCTGCTGCAGCCCGTCCTGGTGCTCGTCGACGGAGAAGCCGATGGTGGCCCCGGCAGGGTCCACCCACCACAGCATGGTGGTGAGGAAGGAGCCGTCGGGCGTGCTGAGGTTGATCAGCGCGCGCGTGTCGATCAGGCGCTGCAGGTAGGCGGCGACCTCGGCGGGCTTCGTGACACTGAACTCATCGTCAACGCCTCCCGCCAAGCCGTCCATGCGCGCCGGCTGGGTGTCGAGGAGCATGAACGGTCCCGTGGCAGGCAGGTCAGTGGATGGTCTTGATCTTACCCGTCATCAGTTGCTCGATGTCGGACAGCCAGGGCTCGGCGAGATGCCGGATCTCCGCGTCGTTGACCAGGATGCGCTGCATGATGCGCGACTTCGCGCGGCTGCTCTCGGCGTCCAGCGAGGCCGACTTGGCCGCGAGCTTGAGCCGGCTGATCAGCACCATGCAGGCGCCCTCGAGCTTGACGACCTTGTCCCAGTCGCCGTCACGCGCAGCCTCTAGCATGTCGGCGCTGGCTCGCTCGATCGCTTCGTAGTACTGGAGGAGTTCGGTGTCCATGGGACGTTGGGCGGCAGGGGGGATCGGCAGTCTGGCCAGGTCAGTTGGCCACGGGGCGACCCGGCTCGATCGCGTTCCACGCGTCGCGGATCGGGTGGAGGAGGCGGATGCATTCATCGATGGCATGGGCGTCGCTCTTCAGGTTGGCGTAGGTGAGGCGGTTGAGGATGTAGCCGTAGAGGGCGTGCAGGTCCTGCGCGAGTCTGCCGCCGGAGTTCATGTCCAGCGAGACCCGAAGGCCCCCGTCGACGATGTTGACGGCGCGCGCGATGGCCCGCCCCTTGGCTTCGATGTTGCGGGAGGCGATGGCCCCCTTGGCGTTGTTCATGGCCTCCAGGGCCCCGTCGAACAGCATCGAGACCAGGCGGTGCGGCGTGGCCGCGCCGCCGATCTGCGACTCGATGTGAACGCGCTGGTAGGCCATCGCCGGGTGGAGTTGGCGGGCACGGGGGGCGGATGCTGTGTGCATGTCGGAAGGTGCTGGAGGGAGGCTGATGAATGGTTATCGGCGCCCGTGCCAGGACCTTGAGCGCCTCGCGGCGCCGGATCGATCGAATTGGGGGGGGATTTGCGGCGGCCCCTTGCGGACCGCCAGGTGCGGGCAGGCGCGCGAGGCGCACCCGCGGCGCGCGGCTACTTGCTGGAGCCGCCGAACTGCTGGGCGATGTAGCTGCCCAGGCTGTTGAGCGAGGACATCTTGGTGTCCAGCGCGCTGTACTGCTTCTTCAGCCGCGCCTCGATGCCGACGAGCCGGTCTTCCATGCGGGCCTGGTCGTCCTTGTTGCGCTCCAGGCGGTCGCGCAAGGTGGCCTGCTTCCGATCAAGTGTGCCATCAGGATCGGTCAACTGGTCGACCAGATCGGCGATGCGCACCGCCACGCCGTCCTGCGCGGTGCCGGTGTCGTCCCGGCTGAACAGGCTGGCGACTTCGTCGAACTTCTCGAGCGCCTTGTCGAGCTTGCCGCTGTCGACCTCGAGTTTGCCGGAGAGCTGCAGGGTGACCCCGACCTCGGACAGTCGGGTGAAGGCTGTCGAGGCCGCGGTGCTGTCGATGGCTGCCAGCCGAAGCTGGCTCTGCACCAGCAGCGCGACGCGGTCGCCCTGGAGCGGGGCCGCCGTCTTGGCGCTCTCGTTGTAGGCGGTCTGGGCCTTGACGAAAGTCATCAGGTCGTTGAAGGCCGTGACGAAGCTGTCGACCTTGGACTTCATGTCCGCCAGATCGCGCTCGATGGTGACGGTGCGCGCCTCGGCGGTGGTCTTCCTGGCCGTCAGGGTGATGCCGTCCAGCACGTCCGTCAGCGTGTTGCTGGCGGATTCGACCGTCGCCCCGTTGATCACGGCCTGCAGGTTCGTGGCCCGCACATTGCCCTGCGCCCCGGTGGCGGTGGCCGGGCTGGTCTGCGCGGTGAAGGCGAGGGCGTCGAACTCGTCGGTCGCGCCCAGGGTGGAGAGGCTGAAGCCGTTCTCGGCGCCGGTGTCGTCGGAGCGGATGACCAGACGTGAGCCGGAGGCGTCGGTCAGGACACTGGCCGTGACGCCCGCCTTGGCATCGTTGATCGCGTCGCGGATCCCGGTCAGGCTGTCCTGGCCGTAGCCGATGGCGATCTCCACCGGGGCGGCGTCGGGGTCGGCGGTGAAGGCGCCGAAGCCTGCGCCCCAAGTGCCGCGCTGAAGGGTCAGGATGCCGGTGCCGACCGTGGCGGTCGGAGAGCTGAAGGCCTTGGTCGAGATGCTCTGGCGCTGGGCGAGTGAGGTGATCTCGACGTCCAGGGACATCGGCGAGGCGGTGCTCGCGGCGGTGACGGTGAACTCGTCGGCGCCGTTGAGGTTGACCGTGGTCTTCTTCCAGGTGTCCTCGTCGGCCAGCGTGCGGGCGGCGGAGCCCACTGCGTCAGCCTTGGAGCGCATGCTCCCGTACAGGCTGATCTCGGTCTCCACACTCTTGGCCGCGTTCTGCACGCGCTTGAGCGGCTGCCGCTCGATCTCGAGCAGCTGCGTGATGATGGCGCTGACGTCGAGCCCGCTGCCGACGCCGAGAGACTGGATGGTGGCCACGACGAAACGCCTGTTGGACTATGCCATTTCGGCGGAGGCTGCCACAACTTGAGGGCGGTCGCCGGCGCTCGGTTCGAGCGCGGTCACGGCGCGCCGCCGTTCAGCCCACGCTCTGCAGCAACTGCAGCACCATCTGCGGCTGGGCGTTGGCCTGCGAGAGCATGGCCGAGCCGGCCTGCTGCAGGATCTGGGCGCGTGCCAGGTTGGCGGTTTCCTGCGCGTAGTCGGCGTCCATGATCCGGCTGCGCGCGGCGGAGGTGTTCTCGGCGAAGACCTGCAACTGCATCACGATCGCCTCGAAGCGGCTCTGCACGGCACCCGAGGAGGCGCGCGCGCTGTTGACCACACCCAGGTCGGCGTCGATCGAGTCGATCAGGCTGGAGGCGTTGGCTGCCGTCGTGATGTCGGCGGCCGCGTAGGTGCTGAGCGCCGTCATGTCGAAGGTGGTCGTGGCGACGTCGATGGTGTCAGTGGAATCCGGGCCGATCTGGAAGGTCACCGGGTCCGGGAAAGTGCCGTCGAACAGCACCACGTCGTTGAACTTGGTGTTCTCGACCAGGCGCGAAATTTCTTCCTGCAGCTGCGTGACCTCGGCCTGCAGGTAGAGGCGGTCGCCGTCGCCGATGACGCCGTTGGCCGACTGCACCGCCAGTTCGCGCATGCGCTGCAGGTTCTCGCCGATGCGGCCCAGCGCGCCTTCGACCGTCTGCAGCAGCGAGATGCCGTCGTTGGCATTGCGCATCGCGACGTTGGCGCCCCGCACGGCCGTGTTCATGCGCTCGGCCACCGCCAGGCCGGCCGCATCGTCGCGCGCCGTGTTGACCCGCAGGCCCGACGAGAGCCGCTGCATCGAGGTGCTCAGCGATGCCTGCGAGGCATTGAGGTTGCGCTGTGCGTTCAGCGACTGCACGTTGGTGTTGATGGTCTGAGCCATGTCGGTGCTCCTAGCGGGGACGAATTCGGTTGGGCGGTTCTGATGCCCGTCACCGGTTGCTCGTGACAGGGTGAGCGAATTCTTGAGGAGCGAAGTCCGCGCCGATCGGCGGAGAAAGGCAGGAAAACACCGCCAGATCTGCGCTGCGGTGGTCGGAGCGGCCGGAAATGAAAAAGGGTCCCGGCCTGGTGGACGGGACCCTGATCGCCGGCGCGGGCCGGCGGTGCGCCTGGGGCGCTGCGCTCAGAACCGCAGCAGCGACAGCACCTGCTGGGGCATCTGGTTGGCCTGGGCGAGCATCGCCGAGCCCGCCTGCGACAGGATCTGGGTGCGCGACAGGTTCGCCGTCTCGGTCGCGAAGTCGGCATCGACGATGCGGCCGCGGGCGGAGGCTGCGTTCTCCGCGGCGATCTGCAAGGCGCCGATCACGGACTCGAACCGGTTGGCCGATGCGCCGAACATCGCGCGGGCCGTCGTGACGGTGTCGATGGCGGTGTCCAGGTCGGTCATCGCCGCCAACGCTTCATCCGCGCCGGTGCCGGAGATGCCGGCGGCCTGTGCCGTCTCCAAGAGATCGCTCAGATCGTTCTCGAGATCGACCCGCCCCATCTCGACCTTGTTGTCGGTCACGTTGTTGGCGCCCACCTGGAAGGTGAGGCTGGCGCTTTCGTTCAGCAGCTGCTGGCCGTTGAAGTTGGTGCTCGTGATCACGCGCTCCACCTCGCTGGCCAGCTCCTTGTATTCCTGGTTCAGGTTGTCCCGGTCCGCCGAGGTGTTGGTGGCATTGGCAGACTGCACCGCCAGCTCTCGCATGCGCTGCAGGTTGTCGCTGATGCGACCGAGGGCGCCTTCGGCGGTCTGCGCCAGCGACACGGCGTCGTTGGCGTTGCGCACGCCGACGTTCATGCCGCGCACCTGCGCCTGCATGCGCTCGGCGATCGCGAGGCCGGCCGCGTCGTCGCGGGCGCTGTTGACACGCAGGCCCGAGGACAGGCGCTGCATCGTGGTGGACAGCGAAGCCTGGTTGGTGGCCAGGTTGCGCTGCGCGTTCAAGGACATCAGGTTGGTGTTGATGGTCTGAGCCATGTCGGTACTCCTTTCGGTTGGAACATGCCCGGCTCTCGCGCCGGCCTGGCCGCAACCCGGCCTTTCCGCCCCCGGGTTGCCTCCTGGCCGCCGGCTTGGCACATCGCCGGCGACCGCCCGACGCTAGAGGACACGCGGAAGTGGCTCGGGCGCTGCGCGCTTTCTGCTGCTTCCTTGGCCGTCTAACCGGACCACGAATCCAATTTCTCGGACCCGTTGGGATGCTTATCGGGTGGCTTGCCGCGGAACTTGAGGGCTTTTTCCTCCCATTTCCTTCGATCTCGCCGGTCCGGACTGGCCGTCCCGGCAAGCGGCCTTCTCCCGCAGACGAGGATATCGGCGCGGCAATGGCCGGATGAAGGCCTTTCAGGCGTCGCTTCTCGAAGCTTCGGGCTGCAGCGGCGGGCCGATAAGCAGAAGGTGCGGGCGGCCGCGTCGTCGACCCTCCGGCCAGCGTCCCGCCCGAACTTCTCTGCCACGTCTGTACATATATGGATCAGCAACAAGCCCTCCCGAGCCGACGTTCCGCCGATCCGGCCCTGCTGCAGCCGGCCGACACCTCGGCAGGCTTGGCGGGGGCGCCCCGCCAAGCCCGCCCGGAGCCAGCTTGCTGGCGGCGCGGGCTGGCCGAGGCCCGGGCTCGCAACTGGAAGGCGGCCACCCGTTCCTTCGAGACGGCCACTCGGCTCATGCCTGGCGACGCCGAATGCTGGGTGCTGCTGGCCAACGCCCGGCGCAAGTGCGGCGACCTGGACGGAGCCATCAGCGCAGCCACCTCCGCGCTGGGCGTGGACCCGCAGCAGCCCCTCGCCTGGGAGCTGAAGCGGGTCTGTCTGCAAGCGAGCCGGCGCACCCATGAACTGCAGCAGTTCCTGCTCGGGGCGCCTCAGGACAGGATGAGCCGCGAGGCATGGCTGGACTTGATCGAGGCCAGTCAGCACCTGGGCAAGCCCGTTGACGCCGTCGGCGCCTGCCTCCAGGCGCTGCCGAAGTGGCCTGCCGACCGGGTTTTGAACTTCTGGCTCGGCATCGGCCTGGCGGAACTGGGCATGAAGGCTGAGGCGGCGGAGTGCCTGCGGACGGCGCTGCTGCTGGACCTCGGACCCCTCGAGGTGGGTGTCCGCGACCTGTTGGCCTATTTCGAGCGTCAGGCCTGTGACTGGGCTGCCGCACAGGAGCAGCTTCCACGTCTGGTCAGCGCCATCGAGGCCCTTCCGCCAGAGCAGTCGGTTTGCACGGCGCCCTTCACACACGCCACGCTGCTGGACGACCCAGCCGTGCAGCTGAAGGCCGCCAAGGCACACGCGCTGCATGTCGAGCGCGGCGTGGTGCCTCTGCCGGTGCGCGCGCCCGCGGACAACCCGCGTCTGCGTCTGGGCTACGTGTCGGCCGACTTCCACCAGCACGCGACGACGCACCTGATGGCCGAGCTGCTGGAGTCGCACGACGCCACGCGATTCGAGGTTTTCCTCTACAGCCTGGGTCGCAGCGACGGCAGTGCGATGCGACGCCGAATCGAGACCTGCGGCGCCCACCTCGTGGACGCCTTGGAGATGAGCGCAGCCGAACTGGCCCGACGCATCCGTGAAGACGCCATCGACATCCTGGTCGACCTCAAGGGCTACACACGCGATGCCCGGCCAGCCGTGTTCGCCCACCGGCCGGCGCCGCTGCAAGTGGCCTATCTCGGCTACCCGGGTACTTCCGGTGCGCGGTACATGGATTACATCGTCGGCGACCCTGTGGTCACGCCACTCGAGGCCGCCGCGCATTACAGCGAGAAGATCGCCCAGATGCCCGGCAGTTACCAGTGCAACGACGGCACTCGCGTGCCACCGCTCCCGGCCCGCCGCAGCGAGCACGGCCTGCCCGACGAAGCCTGGGTGCTGTGCGCCTTCAACGAGTCCTACAAGATCTCCCCGGACGTCTTCGATGTCTGGTGTCGTGTGATGCGCACCTTGCCGCAGGCGGTTCTGTGGCTGCTCGAGTGCAACCCGGCGGCGACGGCAGCGCTGCGGCGCGAGGCCATGGCGCGTGGGGTGGACCCGCAGCGCCTCATCTTCGCCCCCAAGATCGACCCGGCGAGGCACCTGCAGCGGGTGGCCTGCGCCGACGTCTACCTGGATGCCTGGCCTTGCAACGGGCACACGACCGCGAGCGACATGCTCTGGGCCGGGGTGCCTGTGGTCACCGTGCCGGGGCGTACCTTCGCGTCCCGTGTGGCGGCCAGCCTGCTGCACGCCGTCGGGTTGCCCGAGCTGGTTTGCAGTGATGTTGCCCAATATGAGCACATGATCGTCGACTTGGCCCGCGATCCCCTGCGGCTGGAGGCGCTGCGAACGCGTGTGCGGCAGACGCGCCACCAGTCGGAGCTCTTCGACGGGGCAGCCGCTGCCAGGCATCTCGAGGCCTTGTTCGAGCGCATGTGGTCGCGTGCGCTGGCAGGGCTGCCGCCCGAGCACCTGGAGGCCGAAATTGCCTGAGGCTCCCGAACATCGCCGCGACGACATGGCGAGTCCAGGCCCCTACAGCGTCAGTCTGGTGGTGATCGTGCGCGATGGCGCGGGCACGCTGCCGCGCCTGCTCGACAGCGTGCGGCCCTGGGTCGATCGCATGTTCGTGGTCGACACCGGATCCACCGACGGCACGCCCGCCTTGGCCGCTGCGCACGGCGCCGAGGTCGAACACTTCGAGTGGTGCGACGATTTCTCGGCCGCGCGCAACGCGGCCCTGGACATGGCGGGCGCCGACTGGCACCTGGTGCTCGACGCTGACGAGTGGCTGATCTCGGGTGGGGCGTTCCTCCAGGGCCTGCGGGCGTCCCCCCCGGTACAGGTCGGCGTTCTGCAGTTCGAGGACGTGTTCGGCAGCGCCCCGGACCAGAAGGCCTGCCACTGGATCAGCCGGCTCCTGCCCGGGCCGGTGCGTTACTCGGGCCGGGTGCACGAGCAGCCGGTCCACGAACTGCCGACCCGGCGGATGCCCGTGCGGATCGGCCACGACGGCTACATGCCTGCGGCGCTGCAGTCCAAGCGCGGCAGGAATCGGCAGCTGCTGCAGCAGGCCCTGTGCAGGGATCCGGGCGATGCCTATCTTCAATACCAGTTGGGCAAGGACCTCGCGGTCTACGGTGAGCACGCGAGCGCCACCGATCACTTCGCTCGCGCGGTGGAACGGGCCCCGGCGGCTGCCCCCTGGCTGGCCGACCTGATGGCGCGCCTGCTGTATTCGATGAAGTCCGCGGGAAGGCACGAGGACGGGCTGCGGCGGCTGCTGACGGAGTTGGAAGGGCGCGTCGACACGCCGCTTGCCGACTCGCCCGATGTCTTCTTCGCCCTGGGAGACCTGCTGCTCGACTGGGCTGCCAGCGAGCCCGAATTCGCTGCGGTCCGCCTGGACCAGGCCGAAGCGGCCTGGCTGCGTTGCCTGGAGATCGGGGAGCGACCCGACATCAGCGGGTCGGTGCCCGGGCGCGGCAGCCATCTGGCCGCATTCAATCTGGCCCTCGTCTACGAGGGCCGCGGCCGCGCCGAAGAGGCACGCCGCTTGCGCGAGGCCCATGGACTGCCACTCGGGGACCTGATGCGTTCGAGCTGAGGCCGGCCGCGCTCGCGCTGCAAGGGGTGGGATGCGGGCCCGGCGACTCCGCCGCGGGATCCTTGTTGAAGCCCGCCCGACGGCCGGCTTATCGCTCGACCGAACGGGCAATGCCCTGCCTAGACTGGTCTGAGCGTACGAGAGGTAACCCATGCAAGCCCTGCTGCCGTCTTCAGCTCCGCCCTGCGCGCATCCCGTGGGCATGGATCTCGATGATCGCCTGGAAGCGATGGAGATGCACGGCCAGCAGGTCAACGCCGCGCTCGAGGAGGTCGTCACTGCGGTGCTCGATCTCAAGCGCGCCATCGAAGCGCCAGCCGCGGAAGTTCGGGCTCTGCAGGCGAAGGTGAGAGCCCTGGAGCAGCAGTTGTCCGTCGAGCGCGCGTGCCGCGATCTTTCGCAGGTCTCCCGCATGCATCCCAAGGAGCGGAGCATCGTCTTCGTCGGAACCCTGTACTTCGGCGACAACGTGAAGTATGCGTGGCTGGGGCTGCGCGAGCGCGCGGAGTCGCAGGGCATTCCCTGCTGGTTCCTGCCGTACCACGCCCTTCAGCAGAGCCAGGTCGAGGCCCTGGGCGGCCGCTGCCTGCCGCACGACCACGCCCTGTGGACCGCGGAGCAGCTTCATGCCGTCCTGTCGGCCGCAGTCGTCGTCACGAGCGACCATTTGCTGAACCCCAACCCGTTCGCCGCTGCATTGCTCGCGGGGGCTCGCCACATCCAACTCTGGCACGGCGTTTCGATCAAGGAGATCGGACTTCGCAACCTGCCGGACGGCCGCGCATTGGGTCCCCATCTGGCCCGCGTGCTCGCGACCTGCGGTCCGTTCGCTCGCATGGTCGGAACGACGGAGCGCGGCGAGGCCGAATGGCGGAGATGGTTCGCCTTCGAGCGCTATGCGCCCATCGGTTATCCGCGCAACGATGTGCTCTACCGCGAGCCGGACGAGGGCGATCTGAGCAACGTCGATCGCGAGGTCTTCGAACGGGCAGGAGCTGCCTCGCGTGCGGGCAAGAGGGTGTTCATCTACGCTCCCACCTTCCGCGATGCAGACCGGGGGCGCTGGCTCCTCGACGCGGGCCTGCCTGCGGTGGCGGAGGCGGTCGAGCGCGCCGGTCACCTGCTCATCGTCAATCTTCACCCGGTGGAGCAGGGCTTGATCCCCCAGCTCGCCCCTGCCCTGCCAGGGGTGAGCTTCGTGGCGCCGAACACGGACTCGTACCCCCTGTTGCGTCGTACCAGCGCGCTCATCACGGACTACTCCTCCGTGATGTTCGATTACCTGCACCTGCGCCGTCCGATCCTGCTGTACCGGCCGGATCATGATGCGTACACCGGCAGGTCGCGCAAGCTTTTCGACGACAAGCTCGGGGTGCTGCCCGGGCCCCTGATCCAGACCGCCGAAGCCTTGTCCCAGACGCTGCTCTCGGACGGCATGGGCCAGCTGGAGTCTCACCGACTGGCGCGTGAAGATCTGCTGGCGCAATGGTTCGACCATCACGACGGATCATCCGCCGTGCGGCTTTGGGCCTTGGTGCGGGATGAACTTGCATCTCTTCCTGCCTGACCGTTCATGGTGTTGCCCGCCGACCCTTGCCAACCGCGACCGATGCGCTCCGCCGGCGCGACTGACAGGCCAGTGCGCACGCTGTCGGCGTCGCCGCCCTGCGCGCCTTGCGGTACCGCGATCACCTACGGCACCTACGACCTCTTCCACGTCGGGCATGTGCGGCTTTTCCAGCCGATCAGGCAACGCTATGGATTCCTGATCGTGGGGGTTTCGAGCGACACCTTCAATGCCGTCAAGGGCAAGGTCAGCCTGATGCCGCATGCCGACCGCATCGAACTGGTTCGGGCCTGCCGCTGGGTGGATCTGGCGATCCCCGAGACCTGCTGGGAGCAGAAGGAGCGAGACATCGTCGAATACGGCGCCGACGCCTTCGTGATGGGGGACGACTGGGCCGGCAAGTTCGACCATCTCCGCAGCCTCTGCGAAGTGGTCTACCTGCCACGGACCGAGGGTGTCTCGAGCAGCCTGCTCAAGAGCCAGGCTCACAGCCTGGGCTGACCGACCCGCGGCTTCCCGGCCGCACCGCGATGCCGGCCCCGGCGTTGCAGCCCCCCTTCTCGAGGGGCCACCGGGCGGTTTGTCAGACGAATTCCTACAAGCGCGATGGCGGTGCGCCGACTCAAGGCCTGGAGTGGGGCCGATAACGGCATCTTCTTTGAGTTTTCACAATCCTTCACACGCTGCAACGAGCA
>Ga0169931_10001813_pt1 | contig 35278 bp, 37 predicted proteins | sample Kivu_15m_20L_FD_129675 | JGI IMG/M metagenome (GOLD analysis project Ga0169931, IMG submission 129675) | Freshwater microbial communities from Lake Kivu, Western Province, Rwanda to study Microbial Dark Matter (Phase II) - Kivu_15m_20L... | ecosystem: Environmental > Aquatic > Freshwater > Lake...
AGTTCGCCGCGCACCGTGTAGGGGAAGAAGGTGGGGCCGTAGTAGGTGAGGTCCGCAACAGCGATGGATCCGAACGGCCGATGGAAACTGGCCCCCAGATAGAAATAGCCGGAGCGTTCACTCCTGTATTCCACGCCGAGGTTGGCAAGCGCGCCGAACTGTGCCCAATTGTTACGGTACACATAGATCCGTCCACGCTCCACATCCTTCTGCACATCGCTCGGGTAGGCATCGAGGGAGAACCCGATGGCGGCGTTCATCCACATGCGCTCGCCAAGGCGGATATAGGCCAGCGCGGTAAGTGGGATCTCATAACCGACATATCGGAAGGCCGCAGAATCGGCGTATCCGCTGGTATCGTTCAACAGGGCGTATCGGTAGTTGCGCTGGATCTGGAGGATGCCGGACTCCAAGGAGATCGCGTTCGTGAGTCCCACACGCACCGACATGCCGAAGGCGTAACCACCTGTCAGGGTGACATTGCCGCGGAGGGCGCCCTTTTCGAGCGGAACCACCGGATCGAAGAAGGACAAGGGTATCACGGGCTTCAACTGGATGCCGACGGTGGCAACGCCGGCCTGCGGATACGCCGGTGTGATGATGCCCCCGGATGCCAGCATCAGCAGGAACGGGCGCAACACCCACAACATGCACCTGGTGCTCTTCACAGCCTTGCCGGATGGTGGGGTTACAACGTCATGCACGTTCTGTACTCTTAAAGGGCCTCGCCAATGGCCTGCACATCCGGACGCTGTGGATGCCGGAGGTTCCGCGGTGAAGTTACCCTAAAGCGCAGCACGCGTTCAAGATGCGGTAACCGGCATCGCTATGTCCATCATCGTAGCAACGCGCCGGCGATCGCGAGCGCCAGCAGCAGCCCCACCCCGCCCAGGACCACCCACCGCAGCAGGCCATCCCCGATGAACGGTTGTCGATGTCGCCCAAGCACCCTGTAATTGGCCCGTACCGCAGCTTCGCGATGGCGCTGGCGCACGGCCACGAGGTAGGGCGGTCCTCCCTGGGTGTCCATTTCACATCCGATACCGACCTCACGCAAGGCTTCCTGGTATTCTCCTGCGATCCCCGGTTCTGTGAATCGGAATACGAGCCAGGCAGGGTCCTCCGGATGGTCGTCGTAGTTGGTGAGGTTCAGCAGGGCCATGGTGTCAGGCACGGATGTGGCTGGACTTCAATCCTCCCAACGCACCACCTGGTCAAGCGGTTTGCGATAGCCTTTGGGCCACTCCACCGAAGGATAACCGATGTGGAAGAGTCCCAACGCCTTATCCTCGGTTCCAAGCCCCAGGAAGTCCCGCATAGCGGGGCCTGTCATGGCGTCACCGGTGGCCCAGAAAGCACCAAGACCATATGCGGCACAGGTCAGGTACATGTTCTGCACCGCACAGGCCACTGCCATCAGTTCATCGCGCTCGCTGATCTTGCCGGACGGGTCCCGCACCATGCCGATGGCGATGACCACGCTGCTTTGGAGGGGACGTTGGGTGAGGTTCTCGAATTTGCGAGGGAGGAACCTGTCCTCCGGCGTGCTGCTCCTGTAAACATCCCCCAGGAACGCGCTCAACCGGTGCCGGGCTCCGCCGCTGAATACCGTGAAGCGCCAGGGCTGCGTCATTCCGTGGGTGGGCGCCCAGGTGCCGTTGGCCAGGATGCGTTCAACCAGTTCGCGCTGTACCACCCGCTCCGTGTAGTCCTTGGGCTGGATGGTTCGACGGTGCCTGACCAGCTCGGTGATCTCGCTCACACTGAATTTCATCCTGCAAAGAGAAGCGATCCCGGCGCTTGTCATGTCAAGGGTGGATCGCGCGGTGTATCTTTATCCCACGAACCAAACACCTGCATGATGTACCGTTACGCCTCCGCATTCGTACTGCTCATCTCCGGCACCTCGATGGCGCAGGTGAGCCTCTCCGTTGGCAACCACGTTCCCGTTGTGGGCCAGACCGTTGCCCTTCGCACGGCGGCCACCTACACATCCAACGGACCCGTGGGTGCCGGTGTCACCTACAACCATTGGGACTTGTTCCCCGCTTCCACCGGCAACAGGAATTTTTATTACGCGGCTGCTACCAGCACCATGCCCGGTGCGTCGCTCGCCAGTACCGATGGTGGTTCGGACACCACCTTCTGGTCGCTGACATCCAACGGGCTCACCGTCGTTGGGCTGCGTGGATCGCTGGAAGGTGTGCTCACCTACACGGACCCTGTCGTCGAATTGAAACTGCCGCTTTCCTACGGTCAATCATGGACCGATGTAGGCACCGCCAGCTTCACGGTCTCCGGTATCCCGGTCACGCGCATCATTTCACTGTCCGGTACCGCCGATGCCTACGGAACGCTCAACCTGCCGGGTACAGCCGGACAGTCGGTCCTGCGTGTCAAGGTGCGCCGCCAGACCAATGATAACAGCGCGTTCCTGTCATTGAACCGCATCTCCAACATCACCTATTTCTACGCCGCCTCGAACGCCCATCCGATGCTCAAGCTCGTTGAGGATTCCATCAGCTCCGGAACGGGCGCATGGAATGTGACGCGCGCGCTGGAATACATCGGAGAGGCCACATCGGTGGGGCTGCAGGATATCGGACCGGATGACGTATCGTTCACCGCATTCCCCAACCCTGCCAGCAACCATGTCAACGTGCAACTGGATGGTCCGGCCGATGTTATCCAGCTCATCGACAGCAAGGGGTCCCTTGTGCGCAGCGTGAGCACCACCTCCGATCGCGTGTTGCTCGATCTGGGCGGTGTAAGGGCTGGCCAGTACCTTTTGTGTGCCTACCTCCGTGGTGCTGCGGTGGAGACCCGCGCGCTCGTGGTGGAGTGAACAGCCGACCCCTGGTGGACGTCCTTCCGGGCCGCCTCCCTGCCGGGGCGGCCCGTTCGTTTGCCGTCCACGCTAGCATGAGGTATCGGTTGGATATTCTAAATTCGGGTCAATATCCAACCAACATGCGAAGCCTGACCATAATGCTGGCATCCACACTGCACGCGGTGTCATACGCCCAGCCTGTGTTGAACCTTACCAACCTGCAGCCCGTTGTGGGTAGCACGTACACGTTTTCCGATGCGGCATACCAGGCCCAGGGTGCCGCCGGTGCGAACGTGACGTGGAACTTTGGCGGCCTGGTACCCACCGGTACGCCGGTATCGTTCACCTATGTCAACCCAGCGACCGCAGAAGGTGCGGTCAATTACCCTGGGGCGAACACAGCCTGGCGGTCCGGTACCGGTGCTCAGGCAGTGGTCAACTACCAGGCGTACTCGGCCAGCTCCATGCAGGAACTCGGCACCTGGTTGGGCTTCGGTTACTCGGTTTTCACCGATCCACTGCGGCAGTTGTCCTTCCCCCTCACTTACAATACGAGCTGGTCGGATGATTACAGCGGCACGGTGCAGCTGTTCGGTACCTCTACGATCAGTGGTTCCCTGACCAGCACAGTGGATGCGTATGGTACCCTGATCCTCCCCACCGGGACGTTCACCAACGTCCTGCGCTTGCGCACCACGCGTTCGGAGACGACCACGTTCTCCGGTCTGGCCACCACGGTGGAGTCACAGGTCTATTACTTCCTCAAGGCTGGTTTCGCCAACCCGCTGCTCGAGGTCAGGACCACCACGACAACCGCACCAGGCAGTCCCCCCGAGGTGGATCAGTCCCTTCGTTACCAGTCTGCAGGTAATACGGATATCGAGGGCACCACCGCAACATCCATCAGCGTGGCCCCCACCATAACGACGGACCTGGTACGTGTCACTTCTCCGGAACCATTTGGACAGGACCTTCGCGTGCAGGTCATCGACGCATCCGGCCGCATCGTCGGCGCGCCTGTCAGCGTTGCAACAACATCCGTACAGGTGGACCTCTCCATGGCTACCCCAGGCCGTTACACCATCCTCCTCCAGCGGCCTGACGGGCGTCGTTCAACGGCCACGGTCATCAGGGAGTGAGCGCGCGCGTAATGGAGCAGGGAACAGATCGACAGGCCCGGTCGTTCTGTTGATGTCGTATGCGTGGACATCGCTTCTCCCGGTTACAGCCCCTTGCCGACCAGCGGGGTCCCTTCGAACAGGTGCTTCCGCTGTTCCTCGAGTTGCTCACGCATACCAGCGGTGATGTCGAGGAAGCACTGGACTGGTTGCGCCAGGTGGATGAGGAACACCGTGTGCTTCCCGATGGCTACACGTTGGAGGACTTCAAGGCGGACCTTGTGCGCCATGGCATCATCGGCGACCGCCCCCTGAAGGGAGGCCGAACCCCGCTCACCGGCAAGGCGGAACGCCTCATCCGCGAGCGCGCACTGGAACAGGTGTTCGGCAGGTTGAAGCAGGCAGAGCGCGGCGATCACGGAATGCGCCGGGGTGGGGCAGGGGATGAACCCACCGGGGAGCGCCGACCGTTCCGGTTCGGCGACCGCGCCGACCAGCTCGCCTTGAGCGACAGCATCCGCAATGCCCAGCAACGGGGTCTCGACGACCTGCAGCTGCACGAGGAGGACCTGGAAGTGATGGAGACCGAACACCGCACGGCCAGTGCAACGGTGCTCATGATCGACATCAGCCACAGCATGGTCCTGTACGGCGAGGACCGGATCACACCCGCCAAGAAGGTGGCCATGGCCCTCGCAGAGCTCATCCGCCGCCGCTATCCCAAGGACAGCCTCGACATTGTCGTGTTCGGCAATGATGCATGGCGGGTGGACCTGAAGGACCTGCCCTACCTGCAGGTGGGACCGTATCACACCAATACCGTGGCGGGCCTCGAGCTGGCCATGGACATCCTGCGCCGCAGGAAGGTGCGCAACCGGCGCATCGTGATGATCACCGACGGGAAGCCCAGTTGCATCAAGCGCGACGGGGAGTATTACATGAACAGCTTCGGGCTCGATGAGCTCATCGTAGGCCGCACACTGGATGCCGCCCTTCGCGCGCGGAAGGCGGGTATCCCCATCACCACCTTCATGATCGCGCAGGACCCCTACCTGCAGCGGTTCATTGAGCGCTTCACCGAGGCCAACCAGGGACGCGCCTTCTACACCGGTCTTCAAGGCCTGGCCGACATGGTGTTCCGTGACCACGCCTCCAACCGGAAAGCAACCTGACATTCACCAACGGGCGCTCCATGACGCGCTCCAACGCACCACCTGATGAACCAGCCCCGCACGATCGGCGAACTGAAGAAGAGCGGCTACCGCGCACGCACGGTCAAACAGGAGTTGCGTGACAACCTCATCGCCCGCATCCGCTCCGGGCAGCCCTTGTTCGCGGATGTCCATGGCTATGAGGACACCGTGGTGCCCGCATTGCAACGCGCCATCCTCGCGGGTCACAGCATCAACTTGCTCGGCTTGCGCGGTCAGGCCAAGACACGGATGGCACGGGCCCTCGTGGACCTGCTGGACGAATGGGTTCCCGTGGTGGCCGGCAGCGAGGTCAACGACGATCCGATGGCACCGCTCAGTCGGTACGCCCGCGAGATGCTTGCACGGATGGGCGATGATACCCCGGTCGACTGGCTGCACCGGTCGGCACGTTACAGCGAGAAGCTCGCCACGCCCGACGTCACCGTGGCAGACCTCATCGGCGACAGCGACCCCATCAAGGCCGCCAACCTCAAGCTCGATTATGGTGACGAGCGCGTCATCCATTTCGGGCTCATCCCCCGCAGCAACCGCGGGATCTTCGTCATCAACGAGCTGCCGGACCTGCAGCCGCGCATCCAGGTGGCGCTGTTCAATATCCTGCAGGAGGGAGATGTGCAGGTGCGCGGGTTCAAACTGCGGTTGCCCCTCGATATCCAGTTCGTCTTCACCGCCAACCCGGAGGACTACACCAACCGCGGGGCCATCATCACACCGCTCAAGGACCGCATCCAGTCGCAGATCCTCACCCATTATCCCCCCACCATCGAACTCGGGATGCGCATCACAGGGCAGGAGGCACGTGTACCTGCGGGGCAGGAGGACCGTGTGCGGGTGCCCGATCTGTTGCGCGTGCTCATCGAACGGCTGGCCATGGAGGCGCGCGATAGCGAGCTCGTTGACCGGAAGAGCGGCGTGAGTGCGCGGCTCACCATTTCGGCCTATGAGACCCTGCGTGCATCCGCCGAGCTCCGCGCGCTGCGAAGCGGGGCTGGGGGTACCGTTGCACGCATGGGCGATCTTTGGTCCATCGTCCCGGCCATCACCGGAAAGATCGAACTGGTCTACGAGGGTGAACAGGAGGGGCCCGAGAAGGTGGCGGGACACCTGCTTGGCCAAGCCGTTCGGAACGTGTTCGCAGAGCTCTTTCCCGACGCGGCCAAGGCCCGCAAGCGCAAAGCCGACGCGGGTGCCGATGCCTACGCCTCCATCGTGGACCATTTCAGCGAGGCGCATTGCGACCTGTTGCTCGACCGTGGTGAACAGGAACATGAGGCGGTGTTGCGCAGCATTCCCGGCCTGCTTCAGCTCGTGGCCGAACGGCATCCCTACCTCGATGCGGAGGAGCAGGTCCTTTGGGCTGAATTCGTGCTGCACGGTCTTGCGGAACACAGCCGCATCGGGCGCAGCCGGCTGGTGGGCGCGGTGCGCTTCGGTGATCTCATGCGGTCCGTGCTCGGGGGCGTGCTTGACGCTGATGAGGAGGCCTGACAGGCCGCTTCAGCCGTTCAGCCCCGAATAGCGATGGTAGTCGCTGTTGTCCTCATCGATCTGGCGCTTCACCTTGAAAATGCGGTGACCGATGACGGCCAGTTCGCGATGACCATGATCCACGAGCCAGCGCTGCGCATCCTCGTCCCCGTCACCGCATAGGGCCAGCTGTTTCAGGGCCCCCAGCCCTTGTTGGTCAAGCCACGCCAATGCCTGCTTGTTGCCCTCGGTTGCATGGATCACCGCCATCAGGTGCGGATGTCCCTGCGCCACCAGCCAGTCGCGAGCGTCCTGCTGCAGCCGCAGTGCATGGCAGAACACCCCGAGCTCCGGATAACCGTTATGCAGCAGCCAGTCGCGCAGTCCCGCATGGCCGCTGATGGCCTCACCCCATGCGAGCAGCACCTTGGCGGGATATTCGAGTCGCATCGCGTTGGATCCACTTGCCCGGTCATGCGTTGAACGCTACCGGGTCGGTCGAAGGTATGTCACGCATGGCTGCAGCTGTTATCTTGCGGTACAACCATCCCGCCATGCCGTACCGCACACTGTCATTCCTGTTCGCCTGCATACTTGGTCCGGTGTCCGCCGTCACCGCCCAGGATCTGGATGCCGGTCCTGCGCAGTACGCCGACTGGCGCGCTGCTTCCTATGGCCGCTCACTTGGCCTCGACGCAAAGACCCTCCGGCGCCTGGCAGCCGAATTCGAGGCCGGCGAGGTGGAGGTCTTCGAACTTCGCCAGCAGGTCATGGAGCTGGAACAGCGCATCGAGCGCACCATGGCCGCACATGATGCGGAGGCGGTCAAGGTCCTGTCCAAGGAGGACCAGCGCCGGTTGAAGGACCTGCAGCGCCTTGGCTGGGTGCCGACCTCGCATCCCCAGGTCATCGAGGTGCGGCTGCCGGAGCGAGCCGCCGATGGCTCCGCGCCTCCCAAGCCCGCAGCACCTCAGGTGCCAGTACCCAATGCCACCATGGAATGAGGCACGTTCCATGAGGGTGGCCGGGACCCCTCTGCCGGCAGGTCGGGGTTGCGGCGCTCACATCACTCCACCACCACCACCAGGTATTTCGAGATGCTCCAGAAGGCATCCGCATCGGTCACCACCAATTTGTTGCCACCCTCCAGGCGATAGCTGCCATCAGGGTGTGTGGTGACCAGTTTGGCCTTCTTCGCACCAAGGGTGAATTCCGTGGTGCGGACCACATCGATCCGTTGGAACGCATCCGCTGAGAGACGCGCTGTGTTCAGCTTGTTCACGCCCCCGATCCCGATGAAGCCACCTTCCTTCGTAAGGACGCCGGTCTCCTTCAACTCCTTGGCAGTGCCCACCACGTAATACGCGGTGTTCAGTTCCATGCGTTGCATGTCGCTCAGTTGCGACTTGTCACGGTACATCTCGATGAGGGTGGCCAGTGAACTGTTGGTGCTTGCGAGCTGCTCCTTCAGAGTGCCGATCTCCGCATCCTTCTCCTGGATGTTCGACTCAAGCCCGGCGATGGTCCGCTCAAGCTCGGAGAGGGCGGCGGCGTTGCCCTTGGCCTGTTGCCGGAGGCGCTCCACCAACTGGCGGTTCTCCACCATCAGCCCGTCGATCTGCTGCAGGTCGCCCATGATCCGCTGCTCCAGGTCGGCACCCTGCTCGGCGCCGTCGGCCGGCTCCAACAACTGTCCCTGTTTGCTGCGGATCGTCCGCAGGTTCTCACTGATCCGGTTCATCGTCCCGAACAGATCGTTGATGATCGAGTCACGCTCGTTCACCTTGGCCATGGAACGGGCATTGTCCTGCTCCAACTGCTCCACCAGGGGGTCGGCGGTGGGCTCGGAGGTGCAGGAGAACATCAGGGCGACAAGGCCGAGCAGGGGCAGCGAACGTGGCATGGGAACGGTCATTTGGCGGTTGAACAACGTGTCGGTGGGACCTTCCGGTATGCAGGACCGGCGGTCGCGGCCGAAAGGTAGCGCTCGGCTGCGTGCGCGAGGCTTGGGTGAGCTTGGCGGAGCCCGCAAAAGAGCCAACCTTTTAGGCCCCTTTTCGTAGAAGGGCCGGTCATGGTGATGTTGGAACCATGTCCGATATTCGCTGTCGAAGGCCATGCGCCGCTACCAGGTCATCCTCCTGTTGATGCTTCTGCATTCGTCGCTGCTGCGCGCCCAGCGCGACAGCAGCCTCACCAGCGACTTCGCGCGGATGAGCGCCAGGGAGCGTGCCCGCATCGCCCGTGAGGAGGCTACGCTCGCAGAAGCGGACACCGCGTTCCAGGCGGCGATGCGCGCAGGGGAGGAGCACTTCCGGGCGGCACGTTACCACGCAGCACTGGACCGGTACCAACACGCACGGAATTTGCGTCCCCACAATGTGCATCCCAAGGTGAAGATCCAGGACCTGCAGGCCCTTCTCGCACGACAGGTGGATGACGACCGGGAGCCGGGCGCTGAGCAACCGCCTCACCCCAAGGAACAGGCGCCGCAGCACAGGGCCACCTACGCCGCGCAGGAAGCCGTGCCCCCAACATCATCAGAACCCAAGATGGACGCGCACGAGCCGGCACGCCCTGCCGGGATACCTCCACCCTCGCCGAAGCCTGAACGAACGACCGTCATCGTGCCCGTCCGGGAAGAGGGCGCTGCGACGCCACCTGCCAATGCACCCGTGCTGGAGGGGCAGCGCATTTTCCGTGAAGGGCGCGCTGTGGTCGAGGAGCGTGTGGTACAGGAGGGCGGTCGTATGGTCGTCTGGCGCAAGGTGATGCATCCTTGGGGAGAGGTGGTGCACTTCCGGGACAATGAAGCCATCCCTGAGAGGCGGTGGCAGGAGCGTTTCGCAGCCGGTCAGTCCGATGGCAGCAGGACCACCGGGAACTCAAGCAGGGACAGGTAGTCCTGGCCAGCCTCGGCCATGTCGGCATCGTTCCGGTCATGCATCCACTCCATGCGCACCGCACTGCGGCCGCTCGCATGCAGATCCTCCCATTGCCGGAACAGGTCCAGCAGGTACTTCGAGGTGGATGAATTGAAATAGCCCAATTCGACACGCACCAGCGTGGTGGGGCGGGGGTCCTCCATGTACTGCGCCACCACGGCGTGAAGGGGGGTGAAGAACCGGTGCGCGTTCTCAGGTACCGAGCGGCCGCGGATCTCCATCAGGCCGAGTCCGGGATCGAGCAGGATGGAGGGCGTATGCGCAGTGGCTGGCAGCGTGAAACGTTCCATGAAGGTCAAAGGTATTGGAGCCATACGGCAGGCCGGCAAAGGTCATTTGCATCAGGGGGGCGCCACGCTTATCTTGTACCGACCCGTGCCTGGCGGGTACTCCACGATCCCAATGAGCATCCGGACCATCATCGTTCCATTCGATTTCTCGGATTGCGCCACGGACGCACTTCGCGTGGCGGGAGATCTCGCCCACCGGACCGGTGCGGTGATCGACGTGGTGCACGCCTATGAGGAGACCCCCCATTCCCATGTGGAGAACCACCAGATCCGCGGGGAGATCGAGGCGAGGCTATCGACCATACCCGAACTGCCGTTCCTGAAAGGGGTCGAGCTCCGCAAGTTCCTGTTGCGCCAGCTGACCGTGACGGAGATCTTCAGGAACGAACGCCTCGCACATGCCGACCTCATCGTCATGGGTACCCACGGCGCCAGCGGGATGAAGGGGATCGTGGGCAGCAACACACAACGCATCGTTCGGCAGGCGCCCATGCCCGTGCTGGTCATCAAGCACCACATCGAGCGTTTCGAACTGAACAACGTCGTCTTCGCCTCCAATTTCAGCCAGCAGGACGTGGAGAAGTTCGAGGCTTTCCGACCGCTCCTGGACCTCTTCGACCCCAGGGTGCACCTGGTGAAGGTGAACACTCCGCGCACGTTCGAACGCAGTGAGGACAGCCATCGCGCCATCGCGGGTTTCCTGCAGCGTCACGAACTGCGCCGCTATTCCGCCACCGTCTACAACGACCTCTCCATCGAGGAGGGCATCCTCAACTTCGCCCAAGGCATCGACGCGGACCTCATCGCCATGGCCACCCATGGTCGCACGGGGTTCTTCCAGGTGGTCAACGGAAGCCTCACGGAGGACATCGTCAACCACACCCCATTGCCCGTGCTCAGTGTGAAGCTTTGACCATCACGTGCCGCACTCCTTATCTTTACCGAATATGTGACACCACCATGAAGTTCCTGCACAAGACCTACGATGCCAAGCGGAAGGAGATCATCGAAGTGGAGATCGACCAGCCCACCAAGGTGAAGTTCTTGACCGCAAAGGAGTACAAGGCCTATACCCAGGGCCGCACACACACCTATTTCGGTGGCCTGTTCGAAGAGTCACCGGTGCGCTTCGTGGTACCCTACGATGGCCATTGGAACGTGGTGGTTGAAAAGGGCACCCAGCGCAACCCGCTTGCCGTGAATGCATCCTGCCGGCTGGGGATGCCCAATAACACGGTGGTCACCTCCGTCGCGGCGGATGCGCCGGCACACGTCCGTGAACTGGCCGTAGCGGAAGGGCATGACGCCTGACGAACCAATCGGCCGATCATTGCGTTGATGGAACATGGCTACGCATCTTGAACATCAGCGATTGGAGCGCATCCTGCTGGGCCAGCACCAATTGGTGGACGAGGTCCACCAGTTGCTGGAGCAGGAGCAGAAGCACGATGACATCATCCGCGCCGTGGTGCTCAGTTCACGCGGCAGGGGAGGTCCGGAGTGGACGAACCCACCAGAACAGCGTGTGTTCTCAGAGGACAGCATCCGCGCCATGTGCGTGAAGTACAGGTTGCGGTTCCTCGAAGGCGCCCTGTTCAAGGGGGGCATCCCCGATCAGGCGGTTTATGCGATACGCCAGTTGGAACGCCGCCTCGGTACGCCCCTGCATGCATTCCGCATCATGGCACCTGCCGCGCGCTTCAGGCTCTGCGACAGCGAGGTCGACCCCTTGCTGTTCCTCGCCCTGGCGGATGGCCGCTACGTGCTGGTGCACAAGTGGGGCCATGACCTTTCCCCCTGGCGCGCCGTGATGGGCTGGCCGGTGCGCAATGCAGCCAATCTTGCTGCCACCATGCTTCTTCTGGCTGCCCTCCTGTCGCTGCTCGTGCCCGATGCCTGGCTGGGCGGCTGGCATGACAACCGCTTCCTCGTATTCGTCTGGACCAGCCTGGTGCTTGCAAGCTTCACGGTATTCGGCTGGTTCGCTTTCTTCGGACAGTTCAGTACCGACAACTGGAACAGCCGCTACTTCAACTGACGCACGCATCGCGGCGGTGCTGACGGAAATGCGAAGAGGCCCTCCCGGGCCTCTTCGTCTTGATGCATACCACGTTCAGTTGATGCCGATCTCGCGCACTTTGGGCTTCGCCGCTTCGGCCTTGGGGATGTGCACGTTGAGCACTCCGTTCGTGTAGTGTGCCTCGAGCCCTTAACCGTTCACCTGTTCAGGCAGTCGGAACGTGCGTTCGAAGCTGTTCAGCATGAACTCGCGGCGGGTGTAACGCACGTTCTGCTCGCTCTCCTGCCGCTTGTGTTCCGCGCGTATGGTGAGGATATCGTTCTCCACCTGCAACTTCAGGTCCTCCTTGTTGAAGCCGGGCGTGGGCATCTGCAGCTCGAAACGGTCATCGCGCTCCACAATGTTCACGGAAGGCATGCTGCTACGCGGTCCGTCCTGGCCGATCGTGCGTGCGTTATCGCGGCCGAAGAATTCGTTCACCAACTCATTGAAGGGGCTTGTGAACGAGGGGCGGGGTGTGATCCTGGCAAGTGTCATGGTGAGTTGGTTGCTATTGGTTGTGTGCGTGTTCACCACGCTCCAATGCAATGCCGAGCGACAAAAAAAGACAAAACGACACTTTTGGATGAAAATAAATGCCATAATGGCATTTACTGGCGTAGGAACAGGAAGTACACCGTGCCTTTTTGCGGGTCGGGAGCCTGGCCGTTGGGGTCGAAACGGGCGCGGCGTGCGGAGTTCAGGGCGTGGTCCAGCATACAGGAGTTGCCCGTGGTGGTCTCGGGTCCTTTGATCTCGGCTTTGAGCACACGGCCATCGCGGCCCACCTGCACGGCCACCGCCACGCGTCCCTCTTCCTTGCAGAGGTAGCCCGGCACATCAGTGGACCGCACACGCCCCTTGAGGTCGTGCCACACGGTGGTGGCGCCCTCCACCTTCACCGGTTCTGCGGCCTTGTCCATGTAAAGCTCCTTGTTCCACTTGCTGGGGTCCAGCTCCGGCATGTCCACATCCTCCCCACGCTCCGTGCGTTCACGTGCCAGCCGGTCGAACTCCTCCTGCTCCATGGTGCGCAATTCCTCCTCCACCCGCTCCTGCAGGCGGGCTTGGGAAAAGGTCGGGCGAATGGCTGCGGTGATGTTGCTCGTCAGGTTGGTGACCTGTTGCGCCGCCCCATCCGCCATCGGTGTTGCGCTCATGAGTTGTTCCAGCTCCGTGTCGCTGATCACCTCGATGCGCATTTCGCTGACCTCCTCCTCCGTGGGTGTCTCGCGCAGCGTCCACAGGGTGAAGGCGAACAACGCAAGGCTGTGCAGGGCCAGAGTGCCGATCACACCCACCTTGTGTTCCTCGAACCAGTCCAACAGCCGGTACAGCATGGCCTCAGGGTGCCTCGTCGCCTTTGATCGCGGTCCAAGATACGCGCTCCGCCTGCGGGCTGTTGGAACGTATCCGCCATGGTGCAGGCCAGTGGTTGTTCCAGCGCCGTCCGGCTCCCTTCAGCCAACCCAACGCATGCCCATCGAAGCGCAGCAATGCGAAACCTGTCGCCCCGGTCGCCTCCAACGCCTCACCGCGCAGGTAGCGCAGCGCCTGTTCCCCGTCCACATGCACCTCGGCGAATGCGCCCGGCCGCAGGAGGTTGTTCAGGGCAAGGGCTGGCAGCGGGTGCGGTTCCGGACCCTTGGATGCGGCCACAGGAATACCCGGAGATACCACACGCAATGCAGTGTCCACCTTGCGCACCAGATCGCTCCACCCGCCGTCCACCACATGCACGATGCCCTCCGACACCGTGCCATGGTGACCATTGGGTGTGGGCCGCAGCCAGTCCCTCCACCCTTCGTTCGCTTCAAGGCCACGGCGTGAAGTACCTTGTTCATGCCATGCCCCGGGCTTGCGCACCATGGCCAGGTAGAACCCCTCACCACGCAAACGATGGGGATAACAGCGTAAGCCCGGTGCTCCTTCGTAGCCTGCGATCGCATCCGCACCGGAGGGAAGTGTCAGCGGTACCAATTCCGCTCCCAGCTCCATCAGATCACACACGCGGGCTTCGTTCTCCGATTCCTCCCACGTGCAGGTGCTGTAGACCATGATGCCACCGGGGCGCAACAGGCGCCAGGCCGCGGCCACAAGGTCCTGTTGCACCATGGTGCACTGGCGTACAAGGCCCTCGCTCCATTGCTGCCGTGCCTGCGGGTCCTTGCGGAACATGCCTTCGCCGGAGCACGGCGCATCCACCAGCACCAGGTCGAAGAGCGGTTCAGGAACGGCCCGGGGCCTGAGGCCGGCTGCGATGACCACGTTGGGCAGCCCCCACTTCCAGCAGTTCTCCTGAAGCACGGCGCGCCGCAGGCCGTCTGGTTCGCTTGCCACCAGCAGGGATGACGGGTGCAGCAGGCTGCGCAGGTGGGTGCTCTTGCCTCCTGGAGCGGCGCAGAGGTCAAGGGCGGCAACTCGTCCTCCCAGCATGCCGCTGTGCAGCAACGCCTGTTCCAGCAGCATGCTGGAAGCTTCCTGCACATAATAGCAGCCGGCATGGAACAGCGGATCGAAGGTGAAGGAGGGGCGTCGCTGCAGGTAGCGGCCGGTGGTGCACCAGGGCACCTTGTCGCCACCGGGGTCGAAACCCTTGGTGGGGTTCAGCCGGATGCTCGTGGGAGGTGTGTCGCTCAGGGCGGCCTCCAGGGCCTCTACATCCACCCCATGCCGTTGTATCAACCGATCCCGCAGGGCGATGGGCAGGTCCACCGCCGGACCTTTCACGGGGGCGGTGCGCCGCTCGGACATGGTTCAGCAGGCCAGCGAAGTGCTGCGCACGAGGGTCTGCGCGCGGTCGGGCCCCAGCGACACGAGCGTCACGGGCACACCGACGGCAGCTTCGATGCGGGCTATATAGCGCTCCAGGGTGGGTGGCAGCACCTCATCGGCCGTGGAGGCCGGCCATCCTTCCATGGCATCCAGCACGGGTTCCACACCACCGGTGATGTCGTACGGCATTCGCTCGGTGGTGACACCGCCCTGTCGGTATGCCGTGCACAGCATCACCCGTTCCATGCCGGCGAGCACATCAGCCTTCATCATGGCCAGTTCGGTGATCCCGTTGATGGTGACCGCGTAGCGCAACGCCGGCAGGTCCAGCCATCCGCAGCGGCGCGCGCGGCCGGTGGTACTGCCGAACTCATGGCCCACCGTGCGGATGCGCTCACCGATATCGTCATGGAGCTCGGTGGGGAAGGGGCCGCTGCCCACGCGGGTGCAGTAGGCCTTGAAGATCCCGATCACCCGGCCGATGCGGTTGGGCGGCACGCCGAGTCCGGTGCACGCGCCGGCGGAGATGGTGCTGCTGCTCGTCACGAAAGGATACGTGCCGAAGTCGATGTCCAGCAGGGTGCCCTGGGCGCCTTCGGCCAGTACCGCGCGGCCACTGCGCAGGGTGTCCTCCAGGAAATGCTCGCTGTCCACAAGGCGCAGTTCACGAAGGCGTCCCACCGCATCCATCCATTCGGCCTCCAGGGCCCGGTGGTCCATCACGGACTCGTGCATGGAGAGCAGGCGTTCATGCTTGCGCACGAGATTGCTGAATCGTTCGGCCATGTCACCGCGTTCCAGGTCGCCCACACGGAGGCCGTTGCGGCCGGTCTTGTCCATGTAGGTGGGGCCGATGCCCTTGAGGGTGCTGCCGATCCTGCCCTTGCCCTTCTCTGCTTCACTGGCTGCGTCGAGCGCTCTGTGTGAAGGAAGGATGAGGTGCGCGCGGCGGGAGATCATCAGGCGGTCGCGCACGTCCACGCCAACGGCGGCCAGGCCGTCGATCTCCTTCATCAGCACGATGGGGTCGATCACCACGCCATTGCCCACGAGGTTCATCGTGCCCTCCCGGAACACGCCGCTGGGAATGGTGTGCAGTACATGTTTGCGCCCCTCGAAGAGCAGGGTGTGCCCTGCGTTCGGTCCACCTTGGAAGCGCGCGATCACCGGGTAGTCGGGCGCGATCACATCCACCACCTTGCCTTTTCCCTCATCGCCCCATTGGGCGCCGAGGAGCACATCCATCCGGGCGCTCATGCAGAGGTCAGGCGGGGATGCGCGATACAGCCTCCTCCACGGTGGCGGCAATGACGAACACGGTATCCAGCTTGGTGACGATGAAGAGCTGCCGGACGCTGTTGCTCAGTCCCGCGATCAGGGTATCACCGCCAGCGCTGCGGGTTCGGGTGAGCACATTGATCAGGATGTTGAGGCCTGTGCTGTTCATGTATTGCAGCGCGCTCATGTCCAACACCACATAACGGGTGCCACCGGCGAGTTCGCTATCCAGGGTGGCCATCAGGCGGTCGGCCTGCTGCTGGTCCATCAGGCGGCCCTTCAGGTGGAACACCTTGCTGTTGGCGGCGTCGGTAACGGCCAGGTCAAAAGTGGGTTGGTCGGTCACGTTCATGGGGCTTGGCGTTGGGACTGGCAGTTGCTGCAGAGGCCGTGGATATGGAGTGCGTGGTACTGTACCTGGAAATGGAGCACCTCGCTCACAGTGTTCCGGATCTGCTGGATGCGCGGGTCGCAGAACTCCTGCACCCGGCCGCATGCCTCACAGATCAGGTGGTCATGCTGGCGGTTGGCATGGGCCTTCTCGAAGTGGGCCTTGTCACCGGCGAAGCGATGCCGGCGCACCAGGTCACAATCCAGGAGCAGGTCCATGGTGTTGTAAAGTGTGGCCCGGCTCACGCGGTAGTTCTTGGATTTCATCCGCACGTAGAGCCGCTCGATGTCGAAATGCCCTTCGTGCGCGTAGATCTCACCCAATATCGCGAAGCGCTCGGGTGTCTTGCGATGCCCGTTGCGTTCGAGGTATTCGGAGAAGATACGCTGGACATGGTCCTGTGCGTCCACTTGCACCATGATGCAAATGTAAGGGTGGTGGCGCGATGGGGGTCACTGGTCCACCCGCTCCACCATCCGCACGCCCCGAACGCGTCGTAGCTTCTCCATCAGGGAGTTGAGGTGATCGGTATCGTGCACATAGGCCATCACCTTGCCCTCGAAGATGCCGTCATGGCTCTCGAAGCTGATGGCACGCATGTTCACGTTGTGCTCGTGGCTGATGATGGTGGTGATCTTGTTCACCAGGCCTACATCGTCGATGCCGCTGAACCGGATGCCCGCGAGGAACTCCACGGTATCCTTGCCCTTCCAGCGCGCCTTCACGATGCGGTAGGCGAAATTGCTCATCAGCTGCACCGCGTTGGGACAGTTCACACGGTGGATCCTGATACCCTCGTTGAGCGTGATGAATCCGAAGACATCATCCCCTGCGATCGGGTTGCAGCAGCTCGACAGGGTGTACGCGATCTGCTGCAGGTCATCACCCAGCGACAGTCCACCGTGATCGTGCCCGCGGATCTCGGCCACCACCTCCTCCAGCGGTCGTTCATCGGCCTTGGGTTTGTGCCTGGGCAGCACCAGGCGGCCGCCTTTCACGGGTGGCACGGAAAGCTGGTCGAGGTCCTGCCTGCCGCGGGCCACCTGGTAGAACAGGTCCGTGGGGGAGCTGGCGCCGAGGTGTTCCATCAGCACCTTCACGTTCCCCTGGTCCACCTTGGCACCCCACCCGCGCAGGTGCCGTTGCACGGTCTCGCGGCCCACCACCGCCAGCTTCTGCTTCTGCTCGCGCAGCGCCTGCTTGATGCCATGGCGCGCCTTGGCCGTTGCCACGTAGCTGAGCCAATCCGCCTTGGGTTGTTGTTTTCGGCTGGTGATGATCTCCACCTGGTCGCCACTACGCAGCGGCTGGCTCAGCGGCACCAGCTTGTGGTTCACCTTGGCACCGATGCACTGCCGGCCGATCTGGCTGTGTATCTCAAAGGCGAAATCGAGCGCAGTGGCACCTGCCGGAAGGTTGCGCATCTCACCGGTGGGAGTGAAGATGACGATCTCATCGCTGAACAGGTCCAGCTTGAAGTCGTTCACCAGATCGATCGCGCTGGAGTTGGAGTCCTCCAACAGCTCACGTACACGGTTCAGCCAGTTGTCGAGGGCCGAGGTGGCCTCCTCGCCATCCTTGTAGCGGTAGTGCGCTGCCAGGCCCATTTCAGCGATGTCGTCCATGCGCCGGCTGCGGATCTGCACCTCCACCCATCGTCCACCCGGGCTCATCACCGTGGTATGGAGGCTCTCGTATCCATTGGCCTTCGGCAGGCTGATCCAGTCGCGAAGGCGGTCCGGACTGGGCTGGTAGAAATCGGTCACCACGCTGTAGACCTTCCAGCAATCGGCCTTCTCCAGTTCGGGACGGGTGTCGATGATGATGCGGATGGCGAAGATGTCATACACCTCCTCGAAGGCCACATGCTTGGTGAGCATCTTGGTGTAGATGCTGTGCACGCTCTTCGGCCGTCCCTTGATCTCGTAAGAGAAGCCCTCCCGGTCCAGCGCCTCGCGGATAGGCAGGGTGAAGCGGCTGATGAACCGCTTGCGCACGGCCTCACCCTTCTTCAATCGCTGGCTGATGTCCGCATGAACGGCGGGTTCCTTGAACTTCAGGCTCAGGTCCTCCAGCTCGCTCTTGATGCTGTACAATCCCAGCCGGTGTGCCATGGGGGCATAGAGGAACACGGTCTCGCTGGCGATCTTCAACTGCTTGTCGCGTGCCATGCCCTCCAGGGTGCGCATGTTGTGGAGGCGGTCGGCAAGCTTCACCAGGATCACGCGCACGTCCTGCGCCAGGGTCAGCAGCACCTTGCGGAAGTTCTCCGCCTGAATGCTGTCCGTGCCGAACTGCAGTCCGCTGATCTTCGTTAAACCATCGATGATGGTGGCCACCGTGGGCCCGAAGAGGTCACGCACATCATCAAGTGTGAGGTCGGTATCCTCCACGGTATCGTGCAGCAGCGCGGCCACCACGCTCGTGGCACCCAGCCCGATCTCCTCCGCGCAGATGCGCGCCACCGCGATGGGGTGGTAGATGTACGGCTCACCTGTCTTCCGGCGCTGTTCCTTGTGCGCCTCCACGGCGATATTGAAGGCCTTGCGGATCAGCCTGCTCTCCTCCGGGGTGCGTTCGCCCTTGATGGCGCGCAATAGGCCACGATAGCGGCGCAGTATCTCCGCACGCTCCCGCTCCACGTCGATCACGGGTTTCACCGCCTTCGCCGAGGGTTCCTGCGGTGCGGTTGCCGGGCTGTTCGGGCCTTTGTCCATGCGTCGGTCAAAGGTAAGTGGTCGGGGCACCGAGCCGCGCAGGGCCCCGTTCCCGGACCGCGGTCAAGAAGGGTGCCGGTTCTTGGAAAGAGTTGTTCGGGGAACTGCACGTGGTCCGGACCGCACCCGCCGTATGCGCCATCCGCAGTGTTCAACAACAAAGGGACATCGCGCCAGGGGCCACCCAGGCGACAACGCGATCGATCATCGAGCCTTACACCGCCGGCAGAACCTCCCCACGCACCTCGCCGAATCCGATGCGTACGCCCTCCCTCGTGCAATGTCCACGCATCACCAATGTGTCGCCGTCCAACAGGAACTTCCGCTCGGTGCCGTCATGCATGGCCAGTGGCCGGGTGCCCTTCCACGTGAGCTCCAGCAGGCTGCCATAGCTGTCAGCGGTATCTCCGCTGATGGTGCCACTTGCCATCACGTCACCGGCCCGCACGTTGCAGCCGTTCACTGTGTGGTGCGCCAGTTGCTGGGCCATGCTCCAGTAGAGGTGCCTGAAGTTGCTGCGGCAGATCACGGTCTCCTGTCCATCACCGGTTGCGATAGCGGCTTCCAGTGCGATATCGAAGTGACGTGGACCCACCTGTTGCAGGTAGGGCAGCACCGGAGGGTCCTGCTCCGGAGACGCCACGCGATAGGGCTCCAGCGCATCGAGCAGCACCACCCAGGGGCTCATGCTGCTGCCGAAGTTCTTGCCCAGGAACGGGCCGAGCGGCACATATTCCCAGGCCTGGATATCGCGCGCGCTCCAGTCATTGAAGAGCACCAGCCCCAGGATGTGATCCTCGGCCTCCGTAGTGGTGATGCGCTCGCCGAGTGCCTTGCCTTCGAAGGTGATGAAGGCGACCTCCAGTTCCATGTCCAGCTGGCGTGTGGCACCGAACACGGGGGGGGCATCGGGTGCGGGCTTGTACTGCCCCATGGGTCTGCGGATGGGAGTGCCGCTGACCACGATGCTGCTGGCACGACCATGGTACCCCACAGGGAGGTGCAGCCAGTTGGGCAGCAACGCGTTGGCCGGATCGCGGAACATGCAGCCCACGTTGTAGGCGTGCTGGCGGCTGCTGTAGAAGTCGGTGTAGTCGCCGATGCGCACCGGTAACACCATGCGCATCTGGTCCACCGGCATCAGGGCATCCTCGCGGAGGTCGCTGTTGTCGCGCAGTTCGCCATGGTCGTGTCGGAGCAGCTCGCTCAGGCGTTGGCGCAGGCGGCGCACCGCGTTGCGGCCGCCCTCCATCAGCCCGTTGAGCTCCGGCCTCCGGAAGGCCTCCCGTGCAATGCCGGTGCCATCCAGAAGGCCCCGTTCCGAAAGGATGCTCAGGTCCACCACGGTGTCGCCCACGCGGGTCACCGGCACAGGTGGCTCGCCGTTCCAGCCGGCCACGCCCAAGGGCAGGTTCTGGATGGGGAAGTCGCTGCCGTCCGGTACAGGTATCCAAGAGCGCAGGCCGGGGTCGTTCGCGGTGACGTTCATGCCGCAAAGGTGCGAAGCAGGCGCGGCACCCGTATCCTTGCACCATGCGTCCCCCATCGCGCACGGTGATCCTCCTGGTGGTCGTGCATGCTGCGTTGCTGGCGTGCTATACACTGCCAGTGGGCATGGTGCCGGAGCGCGCGCGTGCCCTGGCCACCGCCTATTCCCGTGGCCTGTTCCACCAGCAGTGGCAGCTCTTCGCGCCTGATCCACCGGTATGCGGCTGCCACCTTGAGTGGCTTGCGGCAGGTGGATGGAACGATCCCCTGCCCGTTACAGCGCACTACCTGCAACGACGTATGCTGCGTTCCGCCGCCTGGAACGTGCAACGTGAGCTGGCGAGTGGTTCACCGGTGCTCTCCCGACCCTTGCAGCAGGCCCTGCGCCAGCTCGGTGCGCACCATGCTCCGTCAGCTACCGGCCTGCGTCTGGTGGAGCATTGTGTCACCAATGCTGACCATCCCGCCGAACGGGTGCTTCAGCTAACCCCGTTGCAGGTGCCATGAACGCCTCGGTCCGCGTGGCACAGTTCGCGCTGCACCTGTGGGTGTTGGGCTTCGTACTCACCGCATTGCCGGTGGCCAACACGCTGTGGGTGATGCCCCTTGCACCTCAGTGGGTGCCGCCCGGTCCCTTTCCGCTGCTCACCCACGCATTGGGCACGTGGTTGCCGGGTGTGCTGGGTTGGCCGATGGCGGTGGGGGTGCTGCTGCTGGCGACGTTGGGGTTGCTGGGTCGCCTGCGGTGGTGGGGCGCCCTGCTGCTCTGGCTGGGCTACATGAACCTCATGCAGCGTGCCTGGATGGCCGGCAGCGGTGGTCAGCAGTTGATGGCGAACCTGCTGCTTTGGAACGTGCCACTGCTCGCGGGTGCCCGGGCTGGTGGCGTGAACAACGGCGTACTCGCTCAGCTGGGTTGGTGGATGATGCGCGTCCAACTGCTATTGGCCTACGGCGTCACGGCGGTGCACAAGCTCGGAGGCACGCTCTGGCCTGCCGGCAGCGCCCTTGGGGTGGTCGCGGGCGATGAGGCGTTCGGTCCAGTTGCACTTGTACAGTGGCCGGACCTTGCGCATGCGCTCACCTGGGCCCTGCTCTGTTTCCAGCTGCTCTTTCCGGTGCTGATCTGGTCACGCATGTTGCGTATGTGGCTGTTGGCCTTCGGGACGGTGTTCCACCTCGGCACCGCGCTGTGGATGGACATTCCCGAGATGGGGCTCGCATTCGTGGCGGCCTATGGGATTTGGCTGCCGGAGGAGTGGGCGGAGCGGCTACTCGATGTGGGCAGGCGGTTCAGAGGGTCTTTTTACCCCGCCCCCCGATCCTGATCGCGCCCCCGGCCATGATGGCGTGTTCCAGGTATCCGAAGTGCTGGGAGGCCCGGTCCTCCGCACGACCGGTGGTGAGCACGCGGGTGAGGTCCATCCACCCGGCACGCAGCACATTGCGCACGAAGAAGTGGCGCGCGAAGCTGATGTGCAGCCCCGCCTGCGCCCCCACCCCGAAGCCCGCCACGTTGAAACGGTTGTTCAGCCCCTCGCCGAACAGCCGCACATCGCTGCGGCAGATCACCGGACCGCCATGCACACCGGCGAACAGGCGCAGGTCCGCAGTACCCCGAACGGAAGCCCAAAGCCGGTGGTAGCGGTCCAGGTCCACGCTCAGCAGGTTCAGCCCATCGGTGTGCTCGTAGCTGAGCGTGGCGTTGTCCAGCACCATCCTGTCCCCTGGCCTACGTTCCCAGCCGGGCTTCAGTTCGCCGCTCCAATCCACCGCCTGGTCGGGGCGTACCACATATTTCATGTGGTCGAGGCCAAGTGATACCGACCACTGCTCGCGGAACTGCCAGCCGAGGCGGTACACGTATTGGGGGAACCAGATGTACCGCGGGTTGAAATAGGTGTCCCAGGCAAAGGGGTGCGGCCGGTCGGTGGCCTCCACAGCGTGCAGCGTGAAGCTGTACGACGGTCCTTCGAGGTGGATGTCGCTCCGCGAGAACTGTGAACGGTTGTAGCCCCAGTAGAGGAACAGCTCACCGGCGTGCGCGGGTGCCTGGGCACGCATTAGTGCGGGTGCCGTCAGCAGCAGTGCGAGCAGGGCGTGGCCGTATCGGTTCATACGGTGGTATCCCCGTTCGTGGCGGCATGCGGCACCGTGTTCATGGCGGCGCGGGCGATGTCCGGTGGTGCGCACAATTTGCGCAGGCGGGTGTCCATCCACGCACCCTCCACCACCAGGCGTGCGCAGTGGGTGCCATCCGCCTTGGTGAAGGTGTGGGCGAAGGAGAAACGGGTGTGGTCGGCGCTGATGGAACGTACTTCGACATCGATGTACACCGCATCGTGCAGCCCGATCTCCCGGCGGAAGGTGCATTCCTCCCGGAACAGCACAGGCCCGAAATGATGCTCCTTCATCAGTGCCATGGTGATGCCCAGGCCGGCGAGCACATCCATACGCTGCTGTGCGCATAGGTCATAGAACACGGAATGCCGGAGGTGGAAGTTGGCATCGATGTCCGACCAGCGCAGGTTCAGTTTCGTGCGGAAAGGGGAGGGATGTTCCATGATGTCGCGATGGTGCGTGACCCGATGCTGCCGGTTGGCTGTTCCCATGCGCTCCGAGGGATGCTCACGCCTGGAGCGGCCGCAGCCGCATCATGCCGTTCACCTGGAACTTCACGCGGCGCAACTCCTCCGCATCACCGGAGTGGCGCAACGCCGTGTCAATGAGCTCCACCACCTGCCGGCAGTCGCTCTCCTTCAAGCCGCGGCTGGTGATGGCCGGTGTGCCGATGCGGATGCCGCTGGTCACGAAGGGGCTCTTGTCGTCAAAGGGCACCATGTTCTTGTTCACGGTGATGTGCACTTCGCCCAGCACACGTTCGGCTTCCTTGCCGGTGATATCCTTGTTGCGCAGGTCGATGAGGATGCAGTGGTTGTCGGTGCCACCGCTTACCACATGGTATCCCTTGGCAAGGAGGGCCTCGGACATGGCCCTGGCATTGGCGATCACCTGGCGTCCATAGTCCTGGAAGGCCGGGCTCAGTGCTTCACCGAAGGCCACGGCCTTGGCTGCGATCACATGTTCCAGCGGACCGCCCTGGGTGCCCGGGAATACGGCGCTGTCAAGCAGGGCGCTCAACATGCGCACCTCGCCCTTCGGGGTCTTCAAGCCCCATGGGTTCTCCCTGTCGCGGCCCATCATCATCAGGCCGCCACGGGGGCCGCGCAATGTCTTGTGCGTGGTGGTGGTCACCACGTGACAATGGGGTACCGGGTCGTTCAGCAGTTTGGCGGCGATCAGTCCCGCCGGATGGCTGATGTCCGCCAGCAGCACGGCCCCCACCTCATCGGCGATGGTGCGGAAGGCTGCGTAGTCCCAGTCGCGGCTGTAAGCACTGGCACCGCAGATGATCAGCTTGGGGCGCTCTGCCAGCGCCTTTTCGCGCACCTGGTCCATGTCCACACGTCCACTGGCCTGTTCCACCCCGTAGAAGGTGGGGCGGTAGAGCTTGCCGCTGAAGTTCACCGGACTGCCGTGGGTGAGGTGTCCGCCATGGCTGAGGTCGAAGCCCAGGATGGTATCGCCGGGCTGCAGGCAGGCCAGCATTACTGCCGCATTGGCCTGCGCACCGCTGTGGGGCTGCACATTGGCCCACGTGGCGCCGAACAATTGCTTCACCCGGTCGATGGCCAGTTGCTCCACCGCATCCACATTTTCACATCCGCCATAGTAGCGCTTCCCCGGCAGGCCTTCTGCGTACTTGTTGGTGAGCACGGATCCCATCGCCTCCAGCACCTGGTCGCTCACATAGTTCTCGCTGGCGATAAGCTCCAGCCCGATCGTCTGGCGCCATTTCTCCTGTTCGATGATGGCGAAGACCGCTGTGTCGCGTTGCTGTTCCATGGTCTGCGAAGGATCCGTTGGTATACGATGCCCAAAGGTAGCTGAAGCGGTCCGGAGCGGCTCCACGCATCACGCGCCTCCCTTCACCTTTTATGGCGATGGCCTCCTCGCCGGCAGCAGCGATGCCGCCCAGATGAAGAAGAGCACCACCGGGTATTGCAGCAGGTGCAGCAGCTTCACCGATACGCCGTAGAGCGCCGGCACACCGCCGGAGAACGCATGCAGGGCAAGGGCTACTGAGCCGATCAGCACAAAGCCGGCCACCAGCGCAACTCGGTAGCGGTGATCGCCGAACACGATGCGCGCAACGGCCACGCTCAGCAGCAGCATGATCCCGATGAAGAGCAGGGCAAGCGCCCACTTGAGCATCACCAGGGCGGACAGGTCCATGCCGTCGGTCCACCCGCGGAACAGCGAATGGGCGTAGGAAACCGGACGCTGGTAGGTCAATGCATCCAGCTGGTAGTTGAGGTTGATGAACAGGAACTCGCGCACAGCCCCCAGCAGCACGGCGGCCAGCATCAGCAGGGCAAGCGGCGTCCGGCGTCGCATGGTCATGCAGTGGCAGGCCTGTTCGGGAATAACCTCACCCACACCCACCAGAGTAGGAACACCCATCCATAGATGACCACGTAAAAGGTGTAGTCATGGTTGAAGTTGAGCAGCTCGTAGTCGATGGTGACCACGATGCACAGCACTACGATGCGCAGCACATTGATGAAGTGGATGGTGATGAGCCCTACCGGAACGAACCACGCTTTATGGCGCCAGGGACCCGGATAGGCCAGCACGAACAGGCTGAACACCGCAAAAAGCCCTAGACCGTTGCAGGGGTCGCCGATCCAGAGCAGGTGTCCTCCCTGCACACCGATGGTGCGGATGTTCTCCGCGTTCGCGGGCTCCGGTATCAAGGAGTAGCCAAGACCTTCCAGCAAAATGCCGCTGGCGCGGATCAGGTGGCCGATCACGGCCGCATCCAGCCAGCCCAGCGGATGCAACCAGAATTCGTAGAGGAGATACCAAGACGCATAACCCAAGGTGCCTGCGGCAAGGAAACGGATGACAGGGTCGCGCAAGGCCCCCTGTAAAGAGGGCAGGGCGGACATCAGAGCGGCCGCTTGGATGCGTTCCGGGAACCGTGGACCCGTTTCGCACCGTACAGCGCACCGGCCACGATCAACGCGGAAAGACCACCGTCAATGGGGATGCAGGGGGGGGGCCAGCAGGGAGGAGGGTCTCCCAATGGCTGGGCCATGAGCACCGCTGCAAATGGAACGATGACAGCGATTAGCGTTAGGATGATGCGCAACATGTTCGCTCTCGGAGATTGGCGTCCGCATCAAAGGTATGCCATTCCCGATGAACCATGCAAGCCATCTGGAGCTTTCACCGGTTCGAATACCCCGTCAAATGCTGCCTGATGGCGTTGGTCGGCTATATTTGCCCACCCTGTATGGGGTTTTCAGGCCCGTTCGTCGGATCTGCGTTGGCCGATCCATTTATCCATGACACCCAACAAGAGTTCCCAACGCGGCGGCATCATCGATGCAAAGGACCTGCGCTATTTCGGCAGGCTGGTATCGAAAAGTTGGTACGTGGTGGTGGTCACCATGGTCCTGGCCCTGGTGCTCTCCTACCTCTATACCTACAAGCTCCCCAACATTTACGGGGCCAGTACGCAGATCCTGCTCAAGGACCGGGAGTCATACGACTACCAGTCACAGATGTACAAGAACCTGGGTTACGCAGGCCTCTACAGCGATGTCGTCAACCAGAAGCGGGTGCTGCTCTCCTATGACCTCATCGACGATGTGCTCGACAGGCTCGACTTCGACGTGAGCTACTTCATCGTGGGGCGGTTCAAGACGAGCCAGGTGCATGGAACGCTGCCGTTCACCGTTCACATCGAACCCCTGCAGCCGCAGTTGTTCGAGCGCACGTTCGACCTCCGTGTGCTGGATGCGGACCGGTACGAGCTTGGCTTTGAGTACAACGGTGCGGTGCAGAAGCAGGTGCACCGGTTCGATGAGCAGGTGCGTGACCCCCTCTACCTGCTCACGGTGAAGAGGTCACCATGGATGGCTGACGCCAAAGTGTCCACCATCGCCGCTTCGGATTACCAGTTCAAGCGCCACCACCGAAACCGGTTGGTTGATCAGTACAAGAACCGCATCCAGGTGGAGAACCAGGACTACACCACCATCCTGGGCATTACCGTGGAGGACGAGGTGGAGTCCAGGGCCAAGATTTTCCTGGACACCCTCTCCAAGGTGTATATCGGATATTCCCTTCAGAGCGAGTTCGACATCAACGAGAATACCCTCGTGTTCATTGACAAGCAGCTCGATGAGGTCAGCGTGATCCTCGCGCAACATGAGGATGAAATGCAACGCTATCAAGAGCAGAAGGATATCCTTGATCTATCCCGCGAGGAATCCTTGTTCTTCAACGAGTTGGTGGAGTACGAGCGCGAATTGCGGATGCTCGAAATGCGGATGCAGTCCTTCGATGCGTTGGAGGAGTACCTGCTTAACAGTGATGATCAAACATTGCTGCCCCCTGCTCTCTACATCACCGAGGATGAGTTCCTCAGGACCAGTCTGGAGCAGATCTACCGACGACAGATGGAGCGTAATGCGCTACTCTACCAGGCCCGACCGATGCATGGCTCCATTCAGCAACTGGATTCAGCCATGCAAATGGACCGGTTGAATGTTTTGACTTACCTGGATAACAGCCGTGCCGCCGTGCGCTCCAAGATGGTCGACGTCAAGTCCCAGATCGCCGATTATGAAGGGATGATCCGCAAGATGCCAAAAAGCGAACGTGACCTGCTCAATATACAGCGTCGCCTGCAGGTCAATGAGAAGATGTATCTTTTCCTTTTAGAGAAGCGGGCCACCACCGTCATTGCCCGAGCCGGCATTGTACCGCAGAGCAAAGTCATTGAAAGCGCCCGCAGCCTCGGTGTGGTGCACCCGGACAAGACCAAGGTGGTCTACACCTTCCTGTTGGGTGGTGCCCTGGTGGCCGCCATTTTCATCTTCATTCGCATCATGTTCTACGACCGCATCGAGAACGCCGATGAGCTCAAGGAGGTTGCTCCCCTCACGGTCTATGGGGAGATCATCGCCAGCGAAAAGGCGGAGCAGAATTATGTGGTGGTGGACAGCGACCCCAAGGCGGCGATCACGGAGAGCTTCCGAACTGTTCGCACCAACCTGGAGTACATCCCCGGTCCCGAGGTGGGTGGCAAGGTGGTGATGGTCACCAGCTATCGGCCCAACGAAGGCAAGACGTTCTGCAGCGTGAACCTAAGCGCCATTCTGGCCAAGGCGGGCAAGCGCGTGCTGCTGCTCGAGTTCGACCTGCACAAGCCAAAGGTTGCTACGGGCTTGGGTATGCAAAGTGATGTTGGGCTCAGCAACGTGCTCATTGGCAAGGCGGATTGGCGGCAGGTGGTGATGCCCACGCAGTTCGAGCATTTCTCTGTCATCCTTGCCGGTCCTACCCCGCCCAATGCCTCTGAGCTAATACTCAGCAAGCATCTGGACAGCCTCTTTACCGAAGCGCGTCAGGAGTTCGACTACATCATCGTCGATACCCCACCGGTCGGTCTCATCACCGACGCGCTGGTCATGATGCGCTACACCGATGCGACCCTGTTCGTGCTCAACACCCGCTTCGCGAACAAAGACCATGTGAACAACGCCCTTGAAGTGCTGCAGGCCAACCCAGGCAGGAACGTGGGCTTCATCCTCAACGGTGTGCGGATGAAGAAGAGCAAGTACTACTACAACACCAACTACGGCTACGGCTACCGCTACGCCTATGGCTACGGCTATGGTTACGGCTATGGCTACGGCTATGGTTACGGGCGCCGCTCAAGGAAGAAGGACGACGGGTCGAAGCCATCCACCTCCGCGTGAGCGGTGACCACATGAGCCTCCAAGCCAAGAATATTGGGTGGAGATCGGTCGCACGGGACCTCGTGCCGCCCATTCTCATGCGGTGGCTGCGCCCTGCTCCTGTCATACCGGTCGCCCCGGCCACTGCCGGAGAGCAGGTCGTTCAGGGTGGGCCGCTGAAGGGTTGTTCGCTGTTGGTGGATGCGACGCGCCCTGCGTTCGCTGAAATGGTAGCGGGGGGCTACGATGACTTCCTCTGGCGCGCCCTGCCGGCACAGTTGGACGAGGGGTGCATCCTCGATGTGGGCGCTCACATCGGCTACCACGCACTTTCCTTTGCAGCGTTATTTCCCGGGCGGCGGGTGTTCGCCTTCGAGCCGAACCCCGCGAACTGCGCACGCCTGCAGCACAACCTGGACCTGAACGCCGGCCTTGCTGAACGCATCGGCTTGTTCTCGGTGGCGCTCGCTGACCACGATGGCCGAGCCGGTTTCAACGCTTCCACCAACGTGGATGACCAGACCAGCTCCGGCGGCTACCTGCAAGGGGTCGCCCCACCCTTGGATGATAGTGTCTACCAGCGGTCCGGCTTCGTTGGGTCAACCATTGCGGTACGGCGCCTGGATGGCCTGGTGCGGGAGCACGGTTGGGGTCCCGTGGCATTCGTCAAGATCGATGTGGAAGGTGCGGAGCAGCTGGTATTGACCGGTGCCCTGGAACTCCTAAGGCAGGATCGGCCGCTGCTCTTCATCGAGGTCCATTCCGTAGCGTGCATGCTCGCGGTGTGCAACATCCTGCAGCCGTTGGGCTATGCCGTCCAATTGCTCCAGTTGGACCGACCGGGCAGGGGAGCTGTGATGGCGCGGTCGGCTGCTTCATGAGGCCGTAGCCGCGGGGGCATTATGGCCTTCCGTGCGTATCTTTGGACGGTGCAGTGAAAAATGCCGGTGCGGCGCATTTTCGCTTGTACATGATCGATGACACGCAGTCACGCGGTGACCACATACACGCCGGAAGCGGAGATACGCAGGCCTGGTCTTCTGCTTCGTAATATGATGCGGGACCTCGGCAATTCGCGTGAATTAGCATGGCGTCTCGCTCAACGTGACATAAAAGCGCAATACAGGCAGAGTTATCTTGGGTATCTCTGGGCCTTCATCATACCGCTCGCCACTACGGTCACTTGGGTATATCTGAACGTGGCCGGGGTTGTACGCGTTGAAGATACCACGATCCCGTATCCAGTCTATGTCTTCACCGGCACGATGTTGTGGCAGGTTCTTGTAGAGGCGGTCCAAAGTCCGCTGCAACAAGTTGGGATGGCCCGTGGTATGATAACGAAATTGAATTTTCCAAGAGAGGCCGTAGTGCTTAGCGGTCTGATCAAAGTGTCTTCCAATGTTGGTATCAAATTGCTCTTGTTGGTGCCGGCGGTCCTCTTGTTGGGTGTTAAACCCGATATGCACGTATTGCTTCTGCCTATTGGATTGGCCGCTTTGGTAGTTTTCGGAATGGCGGTTGGGTTGCTTCTTGCACCGATAGGAATGCTCTATTCTGACATTGCCAAGGGGATCCCTCTTGTTGCCCAATTCGTGATGTATCTGACCCCGGTCGTTTTCGCTGTTCCATCAAATGGATGGCTGGCTGCGATATGCAATTGGAATCCCGCTACGCCTTTGATAATGACCGCAAGATCCTGGCTCACGGGCTCCTCAAGTCCGATGATCGGTTACTTCATCGTAGTATTCTGCGCTAGCCTGCTCCTGCTGTTCGTTAGTTGGTTGATCTATCGGATCACCATCCCCGTATTAATTGAACGAATGGGCTCATGAGCGATCCCGAAGTGCTGATAACCGCCGAAGGCGCTTCCAAGAAATTCTGCAAGGACTTGCGCACGTCGTTAGCCTATGGATTGCAGGACCTGCTTGGAGAGGCACTTGGGCGACAGCGGGGGGAGCAGTTGCGGGCTAAAGAATTCTGGGCGGTGCAGGGCGTCTCGTTCGAAGTGCGAAGAGGAGAGTGTCTTGGGCTTGTGGGCCGGAACGGTGCCGGTAAGACCACCTTGCTTCGGATGCTCAACGGACTTATCAAGCCCGATAGGGGCCACATAACTATGCGCGGTCGAGTAGGTGCACTCATTGCGCTGGGTGCTGGATTCAATCCCATTCTTACCGGACGTGAGAATATTTATGTGAACGGCGCGGTGCTTGGTCTCTCCAAAGCGGATATCGATGCACGGTTCGATGAGATAGTGGATTTCGCCGAACTGGGTGAATTCATCGATAGTCCTGTCCAGAGCTACAGTTCCGGTATGTCCGTCCGCTTGGGTTATGCCATCGCCTCTTCCTTGGAGCCGGATATCCTCATTTTGGATGAGGTGCTCGCTGTGGGAGATGAGGCCTTCCGATTGAAATGCTATCAGCGGATAGGTAAAATGATGTCCCGAACTGCTGTGATATTGGTATCGCATAATATGGAACATATTGGTGGTATTTGCAGCTCAGTCCTTTTTCTTCGAAATGGCCGACAGACCTACTATCCGAATACGATTGAAGGTATCGACGCGTACTTCGCAGCAAATGAGATTTCTGGCCCTGGAGGAAATTCTGACGGTAGAGTTCGGGTTCTTTATCCACCTGTTCGCACAGTTAATGTTCGATTTGAGAATGATAGCATTCGTTATGGCGATCGAATGAAGGTTGATATTTTTATTGATTGCGACTCTGAAATCAGAAATGTCGAAATATCATTTACGCTCGTCGACCAACAACATAGAGCGGTCATGTGCTATAATTCGGTCAGGGACGGCCACCAGTTCAATATTGAACATGGTGAGCAGATCGTCCGGTTCCAGATCAATGAGGTTATGTTACATGATGGAAAGTATACATGGAATTTGAATTTGAAACGGCGTGACTCCATAGAGAATATAGTCTATTTCGTTCGGGCGGGTGAGATTAAGGTTTCGAGTCCATTCCGCCCCTTGACCGCAATACCATACCTTCCCAGCGCGTCCAGTTTTGAAGTAGTGCTTCGTCCTTCCGTTGCCGTTCCGATCGAGTGAGTGGGCGAGACCGGGGTGTCGCGCCAAATGGCTCTTGTAGGAGCGGTTATAGTGCGGGAATAGAGCGCTTGTTCTGCAGTGGTTTCATACGTCTTGAAGATCCTCCCTGACCGCTTCCATTGGATCATTGGTGAGACAATAATGTCATATATTGGAGCGACCAGTCGTGAAGCTGTTGAGAATAGCTACCCACCAACGGTTCTGGGTGTGCCGGCTGATGTCCATTCTGCCAAAGTAAAGATCACCATGACATCGGATCCGGTCGGCCTATCTTCGCCCTTGATATGTTTCCAAGCCTAATACTTGAAGTCCAACCGTGAACGTGGAAATGAAGATCGGTTGCGCGGCCTATCACGTTCATGATCCGAACTTATCGTTCATTCGTACCGATATTCTGCAATTCGCTGCGCGTTATGACCGTGTGCTCTTGTTCTCGACCGTTGAACCAGATCAAGCCATTAAGTCGGTCGCCAATATCATCGTCTGTAGTCCCGCGTTGGATTGGACGAGATACCGGCCGGTCTCGCTTTTGACGAGGTACGGTTTGCTTTTGTTGGTTATCTGGATAGGCGAGATGATCGCTGTGCGACGTTGGATGCCGATGGGGGCTTCGATAAAGAAGTTGATCACCAATATCTTCCAGGCGAAGGAGGTCCTCCGGGTCTGCAGGGAGCATAAGGCGTTGGATGCCATACACTACTCCTTCTGGTGGTACGATAGTGTGTTTCTGGCATGGTTGCGACGGAAGGAAGGTGTGCACAGAACGGTAACAAGAACGCATGGCGGAGACCTTTATGAGGAAAGAGGAAGTTTGAAAGTAGATACACTTTTCAGGAGTTATCAATTAAGCGGTTTGGATGCCGTGTATAGCGTGTCTGAGGCAGGCACACGATATCTCAAGGAACGCTATCCAGCCTACCGCGAACGCATCCGCACGGGGTATCTGGGAACTGCGGATCATGGTATGGCTCCAGATCCTGGTTCCGACGCTCCACTTGTGATCGTTAGTTGTGCCAAGGTCCGCAACATCAAGCGCGTACATCTGATAGGCGAGGCGCTTGAACACGTAAAGGGGATCCATGTCCGGTGGGTCCATTTTGGTGGCATGGCTGATCCTGAGCGCGACGCGAGCGTAGGCCGGTTCATGCGAACAGTGGAACGGTTGCGCGAGCAGGTTAATGTGCAGGTGCAGTTGATGGGAGAAATGAACAATGATGCCATCTTGGATTGGTATCGAAAGCAACCCGCCAACTGCTTCATTAGCATGTCCTCCACTGAAGGGGTTCCGGTAAGCATGATGGAGGCCATTTCCTTCGGAATACCGGTCCTGTCGACCGATGTAGGTGGGTGCAGGGAGATCGTGAACGATAGGACGGGTATGCTCATTCCGCTGGATACCCCGGTGGACGAGGTCGCTCGGATAATCGAGGGGTTCGGTAAAAGTCGCTTTTCCCGACCAGGGTTCAGGAAAGGGGTTCGTGAAGAATGGGCGAACAAATTCGATGCCGTATCCAATTACCAGAAATTTTTTGGAGAATTGGAAACGAATTGATATAGCAAATAAAATATTGGTCTAATGAATTTAAATAATGAAAGAAAAATAAATGAACAAAGGTCTTATTCAATAGACCTGGTTAAAGGTGTGTTGATAATATTAGTTATAATAGGACACGTTCTACTTGGTTCCATTGAAAGTAATTCGATAAAAGGATTTATTTATAGTTTCCATATGCCTGTTTTTATTGCCGTCAGTGGATACTTATTGAATTATAGATGGTTATTGGATGTTGGCTTTAAGCAAGTATTTATTAAATATAAAAACAGAATTATAATACCTTGGATGATTGCGTTATTTGTGTATTTTTTGTTCCATCAGGTGCAGCGGGATCAGGCGCAGTTCATAGACGACATCTTGCGGGAGATGCTCTTCCCGTTTTATCACTTGTGGTTCATCCCAGGATTCATTTCATGGTTGCTAATGGTCCGTTATCTTGGTCGATCAAAATTATTGATGAGTAACATATTTATTATATCCTTGTTGTTATCGTTGGTGACCTACATTTTTGTGAAAAATATATTTTCGCTTAGTTTTATCCACTCTGAAAATATGTTGATTCGATTTATACATGAAACTATTAGGCCTTATTATTTTGTTTTTTTTGTTCTTGGAATTTGCATCAAGGAAATAAAATCTCGTTTTGAAACCATTCGCTTATATAATATACTTATTGTATCATTGGTTACTTATATTGTATGTGTTGCCACAAGTGATCGAATAGCAATTGCGATTTTCTATTATTTGTTCAATCTCACATTGATAACCTTCGTTTTAGTCAAAGCAGCAAGAGACAGTTTTCCATCTGCTCGTTGGATCGAATGGTTAGGTGTTAATTCAATGGGAGTCTATTTGTGGCATGTATTTCCAATAATTATCATAAAGTATTATTTTGTTTTTGATAATATAATTCTATATTATATTTTAAACCTAATATCGCTGTCCAGTTTTTTCATTATGTATTATTTTCTGAATCGATTTGAGATATCCCGAAGGTTGCTTTTCGGCCTGAATTGACGTAGTTTGGGTCTGAGCGTAGAGCATTCAGTGGGATCAGAGCTGAATAGTTTACTTTGCTTGACTTCCAGCATACGATCAGGGATGAATAGGTCTGATGCAATACCGACATGGGGCATCCTCGTCCAAGCCCGCTTGGGCTCCACGCGCCTTCCGAACAAGATGCTCCGCGAGATCCTGCCGGGTATGACCCTGACGCAATGGGTGCTGCAACGACTGCTGGCGGTGTTCCCTAAAGAGAAGGTCGTCCTCGCCACCACCACGACATCGGCTGATGATGCGTTGGCGGTTGTTGCCCGGAGTTTGGGCATTGGCGTCTTCCGGGGGAGCGAGCAGGATGTGCTGCTTCGTTTCCGGGATGCTGCGCGCTCCTCCGGATGGGATCATATCATCCGCGTCTGCGCAGATAATCCGTTGCTCCAGGTCGATCTGTTGCCCGGTCTGGTGTCTGCAGCCACTGCCGCCCGTGTAGATTATGCATCGTGGGGGTTCCGCGATGGGTTGCCCGCCATCCGGTCGCATTGTGGACTGTTCGCGGAATGGGCCTCGCTGGCAGCATTGGACAGGGCGGCTGAAGCCACCGATGATCCGCTCTACCGCGAGCATGTAACCAACTACCTTTACAGCCATCCCGATGAGTTCAGGACCATCATGATGCCTATACCGCACGAGGACAAGGTGCGCCAATGGAGGCTAACGGTGGATACGGAGGACGACCTTACTCTCTGTACGCGTGTCATCAATGGCATAGGCCATGAGCGGCCTATGGGGGTCGGTGAACTTCTTGGTTACCTGGACACGCATCCGGATCTGACCACGGAAATGCGAACGAACATGAGCGCCCATGTCAAATGAACGCCACACCTATCTGATCGGTGAGGTGGGCCAGAACCACAACGGTTCGGTCGACCTTGCCAAGCTCATCATAGACATGCTTGCGCGCCCCGTGCGCGAGGAGCATTTCGGGTTGGAGCTTCCCAAGCTGGACGCGGTCAAATTCACCAAGCGTGACCTTGAGCAGGAGCTGAGCCGCTCTGAAATGGAGCGGCCCTACACCTCCGCCCATTCCTTCGGTAGTACCTACGGGGAGCACCGCGCCTTCCTGGAATTGGACGATGAAGCGCACTTCGAGCTCTACAGGCATGCCAAGTCGCATGGCTTCGATTTCGTGGAGACCCTCTGTGCCACAGGATGTCTTGGCATGCTTCGTTACTTTTATCCTGACAAGTTGAAGGTGGCCAGCCGCGACCTCACCA
>Ga0169931_10001814_pt1 | contig 35265 bp, 27 predicted proteins | sample Kivu_15m_20L_FD_129675 | JGI IMG/M metagenome (GOLD analysis project Ga0169931, IMG submission 129675) | Freshwater microbial communities from Lake Kivu, Western Province, Rwanda to study Microbial Dark Matter (Phase II) - Kivu_15m_20L... | ecosystem: Environmental > Aquatic > Freshwater > Lake...
CGATGAATCGATCCCGATCTTGTGGGCCGACTGGGACGCGATGGCTGCGGCGGGCGGGATCATCTCCAGCAGCAACGACATGGCCCAGTGGATGAAGATGCAGCTGCGGCAAGGAGCACTTCAGCCAAACCAGCCTCCCCTGTTCACGGCGGATCGTTCGCGTGAGATGTGGGAGGCTTATACGCCGATTCCGATTTCCCCCAGTTCCAGCGCGCGATTCCCATCCACCCATTTTCGCGCCTATGGACTCGGCTGGTCCCTCTCCGATTACCACGGCCGTAAATTGGTTGGGCATGGAGGGGCTTATGATGGGATGTATTCGCAGGTGATGCTCGTTCCGCAGGAGCGGCTCGGGATCGTCGTCCTGACCAACAGCATGACCGGCCTGAGTTCGGCGCTAACGTATTCCTTGCTGGACCAGTTTCTCACCGGCGCGCTGACGAAGAACTGGAGTGAGGAGATGCGTGGTCGGTTCGCGGAATCGCAGCGTGAATTTCGCGCGCGGATCGATCGCGCGATTACTCCGGTGGCCGAGGGGACGAAGCCGAGCCATCCGCTGGCGGCTTATACCGGGACTTTTCGCTGCCCGATGTATGGCGACTGCCGCATCGAAGTCGAAGGGGAATCGCTGGTCCTGCGACTCTTGCCCAATCCGCTGCTGGTCGCCGATCTGCAGCATCTCCATTACGACACCTTCGTGATTCGCTGGCGACAGGTCTTTGCCTGGTTCGATGCGGGAACCGCGCACTTTGTCGCCGATGCGAAAGGGGATTTCGTCCGGCTTGAGATCGACGTTCCCAATGACGATTTCTGGTTTCATGAACTGCGGTTAAGTCGGCTCGCGAATTAGTGTCCGCTTCAAGGCAGGAAGATAACGGCTGAGCAATCCCACCGTGATCAGTGCTGCACCAACAAAAGTCCACCATGGAGGAGCGACATAACTTGGATGATGGTGCCAGGCGAGGTAGACCCACACGGGAACGAGAATCGGTTCGATCAGCGCCAGGATCGATGCCTCGGGGCTCGATGTCGTGCGCACGCCGCGGGCAAACAGAAAGTAGGGAATCGACATTTGAAAGAGGCCAAAGAAGGCGAGCACCCCGTAACTGATCCCGGGGAGAGGAACGTGGGTTTGCCAGGCCAGCGGAGCCAGCAGCACCGCCGATCCGAATTGATTGAGGGCGATCAACCAGACCGTATCCACATCGCGCAGCGCTCGCATCGAGAGCATCACCCCGGCAAGCATCATCCCCGAAAAAAGTCCCAGCAATGTCGCTCCGATTCCGGTCCCCTGACGCATCTCGCATCCCAGAATCAGCACTACACCCGCGAGCGAACAGCAAAACATCCCGACATCGCCGCGCGACACTTTTTCGCGGAGCACCACCGTACTGACGATCAACACCCAGACCGGACAGAGATATTGCAGCCAAATGGCGTTGGCCGCCGGTCCATAGACCATCGCCGTCATAAAGCTCCACACCATGAGCGAGAAGCAAAGCACCATCGGGATCATCGGCCAGCGAAATTCGGGGCGACGAATAAAGGGGAGCAAGGCGAGGCACCCAAAGGCGCCGCGCCAAAAAGCAATCTGTAAGCCGCGTGACTCGATGGGCCAGTCTTCAAACCATGGGGACTTGGCAAAAAAACCACTCGTGCTCCACAGCACAGCACCAAGGGCAATTTGAAAACGACCCCAGGAGTGCGACGAGCCGCTGTGGGGACGCGGCGCGGGCGGGGCATCGGGCGGTGCATCGAGCGGCGTCGGCCGATCGGTATCCTCCCCGGAAGCCGAGTCCAAAACCGATGCGCGGGGCGTTGCTCGAGAAGGCTGGGACATCAATCATCTCGCGCAACGGAGGAGGGGCCGCCGGGGGACGCAGCGCGAACCAAACGAAGCAGGGCCAGCTCCGGAGGGCAATGGATCCTCAGTAGATGAACGCCGCTCAAGCCCCGCGTCACATGCATCGTTGTCGGCTGAAGGAAAAAAGTCCCCGAGGCATATCGGCTGCCATAGTGGCTGGGTGAGAGGACCGGTCCGATCCAGGGCAATCGCCCCTGGCCGCCATGGGTGTGCCCAGCAAGCATGAGCCCCACCCCTCGCTGCCGTGCCCAGCGAATCTGGTCGGGGCTGTGGCTGAGCAGGAGGCGGAACGGGTCGCACATGGGTCCCGAGGGTCGATGACTGCCGCCGCGTTTGGGGAGCTCCGGAGGTGGAAACCAGGGAGCTTCATTGCCGATGATCTCGATCGGTACCCCGGCAACGGCGCGCGGCAGTACGCGCCCACCGAGGTCAGTCCAGCCAAGCGACTCCAGCTCCGTCCGGACCCGGCGCGGATCGCGAACCCGCAAGTCATGATTGCCGAGGACGAAATAACAACCCAGCGGGGCGCTGGCAGCAGCGAAGCTGGTCGCCAGCCACGGAAGGCACGATTCGCGATCGACGATGTCGCCAGTGAGTGCAATCAGGTCGGGCTTCCATTCCATCGCCCGTTCCAGCGCATAGCGATAAAACGCGGGTGAAACATGCCCCGTCAAATGGACGTCGGAGAGGTGGGCGATACGCAGCTCCTCAAGCTGCGATGGGAGGTTTTCGACGGGGATCGCTTTCTCTTCGACATCCAGCAAGAAAATCTGATTCAGTGGCAGTCGATGGAGTAGACGGCATTTGAGCGAATGAGCCATCGGTGGATCCGCATGGCGGCGGAGATCGTGCCGCTTGGTCTGTGGCTTGATCGCAAGCATTTCCGCGTGCAGCGGTGGACGCGAGCGAAGCCAGTCGGGGCCGAGCCCCAGGAGCGTGAGCAGGGTGAGCGAAAAATAGACACCCAGCGAAAGAGGAATCGCTTCCCATCTCCACGAGCCTGCAGCAAGGGAGCGAAAAAAATCCCCCTCGGACGTGAGCATTGCCACCGGGATGAAGACCCAAGTGGCGAGAAAACAATATTTCAGGAGCTTGAGGATCGAGCGCCGCAGGCCCGTCGCATTAATGCGGTTATAGATCGCGATATGGAGGGCGCAATGACCGAGCATGCCCAGCCCGACGAGGAACCACCCAAGGAGCGCATGTCGATCCACCTTGTTTTTATCCCTCCTGATCTTCGGAGTCCGCTGCCCGATCGGCTCCTTGGTCATCTGCGGGAAGTTCCTTTGGATACTGCACCGCGATCAGCCGAGCTTTCTTTCGATCGATCGGCTGTGCCCAGTTCTCACCGCGGACTGCGAAAATCGCCATCGCCGCGGTCGGAAAAGGAATTATCTCGCCGGCCAAGGTACCGACCAGCAGCTCGAGTCCAGGATTGTGCGCGACGATCATCACTGTCGAGTCTTCCCCTCCGTCGCTCGCCAGATGGCGAAGGATCGCCTCGGGAGAGGCATGGTACAGGTCCCCGGACCAGAGGACGGTCGGGGTGGCGTCCCAGCAGGGGAGCATCCCGGCCACCGTTTCTTGAACGCGGCGGGCGGTCGAGGCAAGAATCCGGTCAGGCACCATGTGATGCCGGGCCAACCAGCGGGCCATTCGTGGAGCGTCGCGGCGGCCTCGCCCGTTGAGTGGACGATCGAAATCCGCAATCGCGGGATCCCCCCATTCACTCTTGGCATGGCGCATTAGAATGAGTCGCTCTTTCATCATCGAGGGCCTCACGTGCCTCGGCAATCAAAGGGTCAGCGCCCCTTTTCCGCAAAGGCGCTCGAAATTGAGGAGCAAACATGACGCACATACGGTTCTATCGCCGTTGGGTTGGCCTTGCCTGCCTGGCGCTCGCCACCTTGACCTCTCCGCTTGTCGCCGATGAGTGGCCGCAGTGGATGGGCCCGACCCGGGATGGAGAGTACCGGGAAACGGGGATTTTGGAAAGGTTTCCTCCTGCTGGACCGGAGGTTCGCTGGCGGCATGCGATCGGAGGCGGTTATGCCGGACCTGCGGTAGCGGGCGGAAAAGTGATCGTTTTTGATTTCCAAAAGCGTGCCGGGGAGGCATTTAATGATCCTGGTAAGCGGGCGGAGCTCGACGGAGACGAGCGGGTTGTCTGTCTTGATGAAGCGACAGGCAAAGTCGTGTGGACTCACGCCTACCTCTGTCCCTACAACATTTCGTATCCCGCTGGACCACGCTGCACCCCGACGATTTCAGGCAGCGATGTCGTCACTCTGGGGGCTGAAGGGGATTTGAAGTGCCTCGACCTCCAGACGGGTGCTGTCCGCTGGTGGGTCCAGCTGAAGAAAGACTTGCAGGCCCCCGTCCCGATCTGGGGTTTCTCATCGCATCCGCTGGTGACCGACGATCTGGTGATCATCACCGTTGGCGGCCCAGAGCAAACAGTGATCGCCTTCGACCGCCAAACCGGAAGCGTAAGGTGGCGAGCGCTGAGCGCTTCGGCGGCCGGATATTGCCCGCCTGTCTTGATGGAAATCGGCGGAATCACGCAGGTGGTGGTTTTCCACGCCGATGGTTTGTCTGGCCTGAGCCCTGCCGATGGAGAAGTCTACTGGAGTATGCCCCTGAAACCCGCCTATGAGATGGCGATCTGTCGTCCGCAGCGCGAGGGGCAGTGGCTCTACGCCAGCGGGATTGGAAACCAGGGGGTCATGTTTACGCTGACCGATGATCCACGAGTGGTCCAGGAAGCTTGGGTGGGGACACCGAAAACAGGCGTCTATGGAGGGAACGTAACACCGCTTTTTTATAATGGTGTCCTCTACGGGGCCGATTGCGGTTTGGGGGCTCTGATTGCCGTCGATGCGAAAACAGGCGAGCGTCTATGGCAGACCTTCGAAGCGACTCGCCAAGGAGAAACGCGACGTATCAGCCACGGCTCGGCCTTCATCACCCATCTGGCAATGACCGATCGTTATCTCCTATTCAGCGAAACCGGCGACCTGATCCTCGCGCGGATGACACGGGCCGGATACGAGGAAATCAGCCGTGCGCATCTGCTTGAGGCCACGGGCGAGGCATTTGGCCGAAGTGTCCTCTGGAGCCATCCGGCATATGCCAATCGAACGGCTTATTTGCGAAACGACCGAGAGATTATCGCCGTCTCGCTGGCGGCGGAGGAACGCTAGCGAAAAAACGATTTTCCAGCGGCGTTTGTCGCGGGAATTCCCAGCGGATATGCTGACCCCTTCCATAGTCCTTCGCGGCAAGGGCTGGTGGCTTCTTCTCTGCAGGAAACTGGCGGGTGTTTTTCAATGATCACGCGATGTGCCACTGCGCTATTCTTTTTCGCCATCGCCGTCGCTCCCATGCCACAGCCGTGCGGGTCGGCCGGGCCGCTCGCGGCGATTGCGGGCTGCGGACAGCTTTATGCTCAGGAACCTTCCTCGGCCGGGCCGCTGGAGGTGGGGATCAAATCGGTCGGAGTTCCCCAAGGGGTCCGCGCATTTACTCCGGGGCGATGGGGATATTTGAAGGTCGAAGTCGAAAATAAGGCTTCACAGGAGCAGCGGGTTCGCGCCACTGCCTATGTGAAAGATTCCCCCGAGCTCCGCTATAGCCATGATCTTTGGCTGCCACCGCAATCGCTGCGGACCTCGTGGATCCCGATCTTTATGCCGGAGCTCCGCGAAGGGGAGGAGATCGCGCAGCGCGAGATCATCGGTCGCATCGAATATCCCGATGGTCGTCGCTCCGAGGAGTCGAGCTATCTAGCTCCGCTGGCCAAACCAAATACGACCATTTTCATTGACGGCTGGTTTGACGAAGCACTCGCTCCATCGGCAAAGGAATACCCCTACGAAGCGGCGCTCGCGCTCCGCGAGACGCGGAATCTGAATCGCCAATTGATGCGTCTGACAGAACGATTTACGCCGGCGGCGCTCGAGGGATGGGATGCCGTCGGGCATGTGATTCTGGCCGGTTCGCGGATGAATGTCGACGTTGGCGGCCTGAGCGCGCTGCGGCATTGGATTGAAGCGGGCGGGCATCTCTGGATCCAGCTGAACGAAACGCCGCTGGAAACGCTGCAGACACTGCTCGGTTCGGCCGCACAGATCGAGGTTATCGACTCGATTCCGATCCATGAATTTCAGTTCCGCGCAACCGACGCGGGCCCCGAAGCGATCCCGATTTCCGCTTCCTGGGAGGAACCCGTGGAACTGATGCGAACTTATGTCGATGGCGGCCAGGTCCTCCATACGATCGACGGCTGGCCCGCCTCGGTACAAATTCCACTGGGCAAGGGAATGGTCCTCGTCACCCTGCTCGAAGCGCGTGGCTGGATCCGCCAGCGCGATAACAGCGATGTTCAGTTCTCCGATAACAACCCGATGCACTACACCGATTTTGTGGCCCTCGATCCGCTCCGCGATCTGGCGAATCGTTTTTATGATCCGGGGGCGTCGCTCGAGGTCCCCGACGCGGTCGCCGCCCAGTATGTTGTCGATCGAATTGGTTATCAAATTCCATCGCGCGGTTATGTGCTCGCGGTCCTGGGTACCTTCACGATTTTGATTGGGGTCTTCGGAATTCTTCTCGCAATCCGCAAGCAACTCGAACATCTCGCCTGGATCACAGGACTTTGGGGGTTGGTTGCGACGCTGGTGATTGTATCCGCCGGTTTTGCCAGCCGCGCCGAGGTCCCGCCGACAGCCTCGCACCTGAATTTGCTCCGCGTCGTTCCGGAGACTGGTGAGTATGTTGGCGGGGGAACGATCGCGCTCTATCAAGGAGAACAGTCGATCGCCGATCTCGCGACGACCTCAGGATTGCGAATCGAGCCCCTCGTGCGTGAGCTGACCGGAAAAATTCGCCAGCAGGTTTGGGAGGACACGGGTCAGTGGAAGTGGGGCGAGACGACTCTGCCACCGGGAGTGAAGATGATTCGCACGCGATCCGCAGGGTCGACCGGTTCCCCTGTGACCACGCACGCACGACTGGACAAGGAAGGAATTGTCGGCCAGATCGAAGTCGGTTCGCGATTGTCGGGGAAGGAGCAAAAGCTGGAGGATGGGATCTTGCTGTTCCCTTATGCCCCGCCGCTGAGCGTTCGATTGCAAGCTGGGGGGCACTTTGTTGCGAGCTCTGCCGACTGTCTCGCCGAGGGTCAGTTGTCCCAAGACGCCCTGATCAACGACGAACAGCGGCGGCGGCAAAAGATCCTTGCAAACCTGCTGGACCAGTGGCGGGAGCGTCCCCTTGCAGAACCCCTTTTGTTGTGCTGGAGCGATGGGGGAGATGCGGACTTGCTGCTCGATCCGAGCATCCAGCGAACGGGGTCGACGTTATTGATGGTCCCCTTGGTGCTCGAAAAGACCCCTCCGCAAACTGAGGTCGAAATCCCCGGTTCGCTCCTCCCTGCGATTGCGGTCTTTAGCCAATCCGGTCAATCCTCGGCGTTCGACAACAAACGTCGCGGGTGGAATTATCCGAATGCGATTGCCACCTCGACACGGCTCCGATTCCAGCTTCCCGCCGAGGTCCTTCCGTTGCAAGTCGATCGCGCAACGCTGACGATCCAGTGCACGATCCCGTCACGCGTCTTGCAGGTTTTTGCGATCGATGGAGAAGAGCGGAAAGAGGTCTTCAGTCGCTCGAGTCCCTCCGGACAGATTACTGTCGATCTCAATGCGGCCGGCGGACTCGCGGTGGATGCCACGGGAGGCATCTTCGTGGAGATCGTCGTCGGGGAGGGGACAGCGCTCGATTTCTCCTCTGCCGAAAATGCTCCGGAGCGACAACAGACGATGGCCAACAGCGGGTGGACGATTCGTTCGACCCGTCTCGATGTTTTCGGCACTACTTCTGGTCCATAAGAAACCTCCTTGAATTGAGCCCCACCCTTCCACGACACCACGCTCGAGAACAATTCATGACAACAGCGGCTGCACCGATGGTGGAGATCTCCCATCTGAAAAAGCAATATGGGGAATTTGTTGCCCTCCATGATCTGAGCCTCGAGGTCCATCGAGGACAAATTTTGGGGTTCATTGGACCCAACGGAGCTGGGAAGACAACGACGATCAAAATCCTTGTCGGGTTGGCGAAACCAACCTCGGGGAGCGCTAAGATCGCTGGGCATGATTGTTCGACAGAGACCGATCGAATTAAGCGGCTGGTCGGTTATATGCCTGATGGTTTTGGTTCGTACGACAATATGCGAGTCCGCGAGTACCTTGATTTCTTCGGGGCGGCTTTTGGACTCCCTCGCAAGCAGCGGCTTGCGCGAATCGCCGAGGTCTTGGAGATCACCAATAGCGGGTATATGCAAGACCGCTATGTGGAAACATTGAGCCATGGGATGCAGCAACGGATCGGGATCGCGCGGACCTTGCTCCATGATCCCGAGGTCTTGATCTTCGACGAACCGGCCAATGGCCTCGATCCACAAGCGCGGATTGAAATGCGCGAATTGCTCCTGCGGCTTGCGGCCAGTGGCAAGACATTGATTGTCACCAGCCACATTCTGCCGGAGCTTTCGCGAATCTGCGATCAAGTCGCGATCGTGACGCATGGCCGCCTGCGCGCCAAAGGGTCCCTCGAACAAATCATGCGCGATCTGTGTCAGCGTCGCGTGATCGAAGTCCAATTGCCCGCCGGGGATACCTTGTTGGCGGCCCAGCACGAACTGGAAAAAGTTCTCTCGAGCGACGAACCGCTGACCGTCTCCGCGGCCGAAGCGATCCTGCGGTTTGAAACGACCCGGAACGATGATCAATTGAGCGAAGTGCTCTCGGCGCTGATTGCCCGCGGATTGCGGATCAGCCAATTCCGCGAACTGCAAACCGACCTCGAAGATGCTTTCCTCTCGGTCATTCGGCAGGAAGCTCCCGAATCCCCTTCCACAGGCCAGCCCGTCACCAAAAACTCGCCAGCCGAAACACTGCAAAAAGCCTAAGAATGCGAAAAGGGGTCTGACCCTTCCAAAGGGTCAGACCCCTTTTCGGATTGGCGCTCAACAAAGAGGAATGTTCCCTTGATTGCCATTGTTCGCCGCGAATTCATCTCCATCCTGCGGACGCGCAAAGCGCTCGTCGTGCAATTAATGATGGCGGTTGTATTTCTCTTGCTGATCGCGCTCCGCTGGCCTACCGATTCCCGCGTGGACCTCGCAGGAGGAAATGCCCAAGGGATCTTTCGCCTCTTTGGCTATGGTTTGCTCGGTGCGATCAGCCTCCTGACACCGATCTTCCCAGCGACATCGATCGTCATGGAGCGGCGGCGAGGAACCCTAGCGCTGCTGCTCAATTCTCCCCTGACCCCACTTTCGATCTATGCGGGGAAAATTTTGGGGGTCCTTGGGTTTACTTCGCTGCTGCTGGTAATCTCCCTCCCCGCCGCGGCGGCTTGCTATGCGATGGGGGGCATTTCGCTCACCGGCCAGATGTTGGTCCTCTACGGTGTCCTCATTCTCGTCACTTTGCAGTACACGTCGCTGGGATTGCTCGTCAGCAGTCTCGCATCGAGCGCCGATGCGGCGGTGCGGATCACGTATGGTTGTATTCTGGTGCTCGCGGTTGGAGCGCTCTGCCCCTACTTTTTTTTGCAGGATTTCGGTGGCGAGATCGCGCTTCTTGCGGGCTGGGTTCGCTGCCTTTCGCCGATTCCTGCCGTGATGGAGGTGGTGGGGCAAGGGGACATTGGTTCGACCGAAGCATGGCGGGGGACCAGCGCGGTGATGCGTTATTCGATCCTTGCGGTGCTCAGCACGATCCTCTTTCAAACTTACACGATCATTCGAATGCGGCACCATTTGCTCGATCGCGCGCGGAGCCAGGGGCGAATCACCGACGATTCGGGGCTCGGTGTGCGTGCCGCGCGGCGAGTGTTCTTTGTTGTCGACCCGAATCGTCGCAGCCGCCCGATCTCTCGATGGACGAACCCGGTGATGATCAAGGAATTCCGCAGTCGGCGTTTCGGCCGCTCGCACTGGATGCTGCGGCTTGTGGGAATCTGTGCGATTCTCTCGCTCTTTCTCGCGTTTTCTGTCACGACCGGTGCGGTCCAGTGGGAGCTGGAAGTGGTCGGTGGTCCGCTGGTGATGCTGCAAGTCGGGCTGCTGGTGCTGTTCATGCCCAGCCTTGCTGCGGGGCTGATCAGCAGCGAGCAGGAAGGGGGAGCATGGCCATTGCTGCGAACCAGTCCCCTCAGCGGTGGAAAGATCGTTCGCGGGAAACTGCTCAGCGTCCTCTGGACGATGGCCCTCATGCTCTCGTCGACCATTCCCGGATATATCGTGATGATCGTGATCCAGCCGACCCTTTGGTTGCAGGTCGTTTGGGCCTGGGTCTGTTTGTTGATGGCGGGGCTCCTAGCACTGATGATCAGTGCGACCCTCGGCAGCTTTTTCCGGCGGACCTCGGCCGCAACTACGGCGGCGTATGTCGCCGTCCTCGCGCTCTTTGGTGGCACGCTGCTGGTGTGGCTTGCCCGCGATGCACCCTTCGGGTTTAAGACTGTCGAACGCGTCTTGCAGCTCAATCCGCTCGCTGCAGCGCTCTCCGTTTTCAATGTTCCCGGTTTTTCCTCCTACCAGCTGGTCCCCATTTCCTGGTGGATCGCGGGGATCACGAGTGTGGTACTGTTTTTGATGATGCGCTATCGAGTCCAGCAATTGACGAGGCCCGAATGAAGCGACGACCGCTCCCGAATTGCTGCAAATTTCCACGATTCTTGGGATGCTGCGATCACCCCCGGCTGCAGCACATGGTTGTCCTCATGCTCCTCGGGGCATCGACTCTGACCATCCATACCGCGCCGCTGCAGGCACAGCAGCCCGCGGTCAACCCGGACCCCGAGGTTACCTGGATCCACCACAGCGATCCCGAGATCGCTCTTCCGGTCGACTACAACACTTGGTCTGACCAATATCCGCGGTCCTGGGAGATGGCCCTTCGCCAGGAGGAATCGGATTTACGACTGCAAGCTGCCGACACGATTTCTTTCGCCATTCGGTTTGGCTTTCCCGTCGATGAGCCGCTTGTTAAGGCACTTGTCGATGTCGTTCGTGACCGTGACGAGAACCCCGAAACGCGAACCGCCGCTGCCGTTGCGCTAGTGACTGCCGATGCTCGGGAGGCTGCCGAGGCGCTGGCCGAAGGCGCTGCTGCCGGCCCGCTCCCGCTGACTCTTCGCGTCGATCGAGCGCTCGCTGCGTGGGATTACCTCCCGATCCGCGAGGTCTGGCTGAAGCGATTGGAAGCAAGTCCCCCGCAGCGGAGCCTGGTGGAATCGGCGATCGAATCACTCGCTACAGTCGGCGAGCCACGAGTGGTTGCGCCGTTGGAGCGTTTGCTGGATTCTTCTCAAACCGATCCCGCCCTACGGATCCTCGCGGCGCGGTCGCTGGCGATGGTGCCGATGCCGCAGCGGTTGGAACGGGCCGAAGCGTTTTTGAAGTCCGCAGGGTCCTCCGGCGGTCGTGCGGATCTCGAGCATCTGCTGGGAGTGCTGCTGCTGGCCCGGGAGGATTCTCCCGCTGGCATCGAGCTTCTCGATCGCTACTGCCAAGTCACCTCGTCTGCAGTGGTCGCACAAGCGATGCAGCGATTGCTGCAGGTGGCACCGGCGCGGCTTGTCGCGCGGGCTGACGAGTTTCTTCGCAGCAACGATGGAAACGTGCGAAAAAATGCTGTTGCCGCCCTTGCCACCGACCCATCGCCGCGGAGTGTGCAGTTGCTCGGACCGATCCTCAATGACCCGGTCCCCGCGGTCCGCAGCGACGCGCGCCATCACCTCCTTGTCATGGCAGCCGACGAGGGATTGCGAAGCGAAGTCATTGCGGCGGCCGAAAAAGTTCTTGCCAGCGACCAGTGGCGTGCTCTGGAGCAAGCGATATTGATTCTTGCCCAGCTCGATCACGAAGCGGTCGGCGAGCGGCTCTTCGCGCTGATCGATCATCCACGACACGAGGTCTATGTGACGGCCTGCTGGGGTCTGAAGGAGATGGCGATCGAGCCCCTGCGCGAATTGTATTACAAGCGGATGGTGGCTCTGATCGCCGAAGTTGCCACGCCGAAAGACCTCGAGCGTTACTGGGCGAGCGGGCATTTGATTGAGGCGATGGGGAAGATGCGGCATCAGCCAGCGGTCGAGGATTTGAAGCGGCTGATCCCGAAAGAGGCCCCGATCCATCCGACCGCGCGAGCGGCGGCGATTTGGGCACTGGGGTATCTGCTGGCCGATTCCCAGGATGCGGAGGTCTCGGGCACGTTGGCAGGAAGGCTTGCGGATGCAGGTTCGATCCCGCCGGAGTCGGACGAAGTCCGCGCGATGGCAGCGATATCGATGGGGCGGATTGCCAGCCCATCCTCGCTGGAGCCGCTGCGAAAATGGGCATCGACCGAAGGAACCGACACCTACATTGGACGTCGCTGTGCATGGTCGATCGAGCTGCTCACCGGCGAGCCGATCCCGGCGCTCATAACCAAGACTTATGAAATCGGCGATTGGTTCCTGATGGTCAATCCGTAACGATCGGACCCTCGCGCTTCATGTGCTTGACCTCCCCGTGCGCTAGGCAGTCGAGCAGACCCGTGGGAGACCCCAAAAACCGCGGGAAACGGCGCAGGTTAGCGAAATTACAAAAAAAAAGCCTCGTGAGAAGTGCGTGGGGCGAAGGATCGAAACGAAAGATTCCGGTACGCGATTCCAGAAAAACGGAAAAAAGAGGTAATTGATGTCTTCTCTCCGTGGAATTCTGTATTTGAGAAAGAGATTCTCGTTTCAAAACATCTCTTCGTAGGGGTGAGCGTTACCATGTCATCTTTACAGGGCGACGGCAATCACGAAGGCAAACATCCATTTTCTTCGCTCGACACGATCGCGCAAAGCCCCTCCGAATCGGAGCTATCAGCACCGACTGAAAAGCCAACAGCGTTGTTTGGCGTCGATCCCAGTCGGAGTGCCGATGGAGTTGAAGAGCCTCCACCAACGCCCCCTGAATCCTACCGCTTGCTTGAAAGACTCGGAAAGGGAGGCATGGGGGAGGTTTGGCTGGCACGGCAGGAAACACTTGGCATGCAGGTCGCAATCAAGTTCATCAGCAGCAAGTTTTTCCTGCCAGACGATCCTATTGCGATGCTTGATTCCAGAAAGCGCGAGTACGCGGAATACGTAAGTCGATTTATTCGCGAGGGTAAATCGATGGCGCTCTTAAACCACCCCTACATTGCAAGAATTCACGATGCCGGTTTCACGAGCAAGCAGTGCCCTTTTATCGTCATGGAAGCGATTGCCGGGAAACCGGTGACCCAATTTTGCGATGACGGCCGACTCTCGATCAAGGACCGCCTGGAGATTTTTCGAAAGATCTGCGAAGGGGTACAACATGCGCACTCCAAAGGCCTAATCCACCGCGATCTGAAACCTCAGAACATTCTCGTAACTGAAATTGACGGTGCCTTCATCCCGAAGATCATTGACTTCGGGCTCGTCAAAGCTCTGAAAACTCAGCCTACGCTGGATGGTATCACGGATCATACGATTCCGGGGACGATTTGTGGCACACCACTCTATATGAGCCCTGAGCAGGCAAGCGGCGGCAAGCTTGAGGTCGATAATCGTACGGATGTCTATTCCTTAGGTGCCGTGCTGTACGAATTACTGACCGGAACGACTCCGCTCCTGCCGCAGCATTTAAACTGGAACTTCCGCCTCGGACTGGGTGACTACCTTCAAAGCTTTGCGGCAGTCCCTCCCAGCAAGCGGCTCTCCTCTCCGGTGGTGGACCTGAACGCAGTCTCGTCCAAGCGCAGAACCTCTCCTTCTTTTCTCATGAACAGTCTTCAAGGTGATCTCGACTGGGTTGTCATGAAGTCGATCGAGAGTGAGCCTAAACGCCGCTACGCCACGGCAGATGCTCTTTCCGCCGAAATCCACCGATTTATCGATGGCGAACCGGTTTCAGCCGTCCCTCCATCGAACCTCTACCGTCTGCGAAAATCCATCAAGCGCAACCAGCTCCTCGCGTTCAGCGGTTTTGCAATCGCCACCGCTCTTTTGCTTGGCTTCATTACTGCTAGTGGCTTCGCGATTGTCGCGTATCAAGCCCACCAAGTGGCTCAGGAGCGCGGAAACGCGCTTGAAAAACAAATTGCGAGAAAACACTTCCAACTTGCATCTTTCTTAGCCGACGAGTGGCGTGGCCGAGAGAGCTTCTCGTACCTCGAGAAAATCCCTGAGAACTCAAAATCCCTCGAATTCGATCTTTTGAACCAACGCGTGCTTAGCGGACTTCTTACCTACTACCCCCCTATTATTCCCGAATTGATCGACCAATGGTCGATTGGGCCTGATCACCAATCATTGACCATGGTCGCCAGAACAGCAGGTTTTCGCATTGTCAATCAACCGCTTGACACCAACAAGACTGAAACGCTGTACGAAGTCGACACGAAAGTAAATTCGCCGTCCGTTTACGGACTCAACCATCCCGGGACTCTGCTCGCGATGATCGATAAAAACTCTACCCTTAACGTCATTGAGCTGGACACTCAAAAACCGCGATATTCTCTTTCGCTGGAAGCAACATTAAAAGTTAACGAACTCTCGTTTTCGAAAACTTCTCGCTATCTGGCTTTGTCGTCGGGCACCTCCTTTCAAAATACCGACATTAAAGTAATCGACGTTCAAAATGGGACCATCATTTTCTCCCATACTTTAGCACCAATATCACAACCAAGTAACGAGCAATATCTTCCACCATCACCTGGCGACAACAACTGGTACAGCCCGCCTCCCCCAGCGTCAGATAGCTCCCCGGAATTGGCTATTGACCCCCTCGATCAACCATTTAGTGAATCTCCGATACCAATAATCTCCGCTCCATTAGAAAGCATCGGACACATGATTGGTGAAATAGCTTCTGATGCGGCTGGAGCAGCGGTCATGAATTTTCCGGAAAATCTAATGGAAACTGGTGTTTTCGAGCAGTTTTCCTATTTAGATGTAGCTCAATCTCTAACTCAAAAGAAACTTACAATCGCGGATTCTACCGAACGCGTGTTGGTTGCATTTCCAACCGCAAATTTGACGGTCGCAGTGTGGGACATTATTCAAAACACAAAAATTCACGAATTCCCTGTTTCTGCAAACGCCACAGTGCAACTTTACGATCTTTCGCCCGATGCCAAACAGCTATTTATAGCTTCAGATAATGGTACAATTACCCAGATATCGCTTGAAAATGAATTAAATTTTCACACTTTCTATCTACCAGACTCATCCGTATGTTCGGTTTTTGAATTTTCCGCTGACAGTTCATGCTGTTTGATTGGGACAAGCGCGGGGAACATTTTTCATTACAATTGCGAAAAAAACAAATCACCAAGACATATAGCGGACACCACACGGCAATTTCGCGAATTCGTCTCGTAGGTAGCCACGGTATCGCCGCATCCCAATCAATCGATGGTGTCTTCCATTTTTGGCACATTCAGAAAGAATCTGTTGCCTTAACTAACTTTATCGATCCCCCAATCAATCGAGGATCGACTTCCGTCATTGCTTTCAGTGGCGACGGCCAGGTCCTTGCCTTCCCAAAACCAGACCGAGGTGCGTTCGTTGTTGACGCAAGTAATTACACACAAAAAAAGGAATTATTGACGGAGGAATCAAAGCTCAACCGCCTCGCCCTGAATACTAATGGAACACGGCTTGCTGCAGCGTTTGACGATGCGCGAGTACTTGTCGTGGACACGAAAAGCTGTCAATCTTTGTTTAATTATACAGTCGACAAAAATGCAATTATACCTACTCCCTCGATCTTAGCACTCGAGTTTTCGTTGCCCAGCAATGAACTCTTGATCGTCTCCAACAAGGAAATCGCGGTTGTCGATTTATCGACAAATAAGATTGCCTGGCGATCGGCGGGAATGTGGTTGTCTGGGACTTTCAACACTTCCGGAAAATCCGTTTATGCTCAGAAATTGAATGACACTTATGTTACTGAAATCGTGCAACTGGATGCGAGTAATGGAGAACAAAAAAAGCTTTTTGATTTACCTCGCGGGGTCGTTGGTAACGGCATTGCGGCCACTCATTTAAACCAGCTTTTCTCGTTGCATCAAAAAATTGATGATCCATTCAAGCGAGGCACGGTCATCCAGTATGACCTCAGTAATAGGGTTCAAAAATCTTCGATCGACACAGGTGCTCCCGTCGAAGCATTTATTTTATGTGAAGACGGAACTCGGTTACTCACGAGGGAAAACTCAGCGAAAACATTCCCGTTGGGATCGCGGCTGAGCGGGAAGGTGCGAGTTTTCGATGTGGAAACGGCAGAAGAGGTTTATGCCATATCTTTCGATGAGCAAATCACCGGAATGACGATGGATCAAAAAAATACCCGCATTTTGTTTTCGTCGGATCGTGGCGTCATAGACGAAATGCAGATCGAACCCGTACTGCAACGGAAAATTATTTTTCAAAATTCTGTCACAGAGCATTTTATTGATGCCAGCCCTCGCTGGGATGAATTTTATACATTTGGCACCAATTGCTATCATGCGCGTAGCCTTACAGATGGTTCATTGCTACGAACTTGGGAATTTCCAGGCGATCTGATCGAGGGTTCGCTTCCACAACTAATTCCGACAAAAAACAAAACCTATATTGTGTTGGATCGTGGTTCCGAAGGTGGGATTGCGATTATTGATTTCGCAGACAGTACAGTACTCGCAACAATTTCACATGAAGTTGATGCTATTAGTGATCAAACGCGATTCGAGTTTAGCGTCAATGACGGCTGTACGATGGTCATGCGAAGTAGTGATTACGGAGTGGAAATTTGGAGCGTCGAAAATAAGACAAAGAGTGTGTACAGAGGCGCCGAAGGCGAGTTTGTGCGTGGCGTGTTCTTCGTCGGTAGCGATGCTTATGCTTGGTGTTCTTCAGGGATTATGTCTGGGTTGGATACTGTTTATACGCTTAGAAAATTACCCGGTGGAGAGGTGTCCGACGAGCGGTTCTTTGACAAGTATTTAATACCCGAGTATGTCTCGCCGGATGGTTCGCAGTCGCTGGCACTGGAAGGTAAGTATCTGATGCTTGTCGATCGCGACTATTTGAAAAAGCCGGCGGGACAGCTCCGATTAATGCGGTTGCGAGAGATCGCTGCGAAGTCCGACCTCCAGGTTGTGGTGGAGGAGTAGGAATCCGGAGTGTTATGAGGAGATCGCATGGGAACGTCTGGCAACAACATTCCCGCAGGCGCGCTCGCTGCGGATTGGGAGTCATGGCCTTACCGTATCGGTTGCCCTGTGTGGGGATGCAAGGATTGGGGAGGACAGATCTATCCGGACGCAGCGCCGCCGGAGAGCTTCCTGGCGTGGTACAGCTGTCTCATCCCCACGGTCGAAGGAAACAGCACTTTTTATTCGGTCCCAGGCCCAGATGTATTTCGCAAATGGGCCCGCAGTACTGCGGATGGATTCAAGTTTTGTTTCAAATTTCCGCGGACACTTTCCCACGAACACCAGCTGTGCAATTGCCAGGCACTGCTCGCAGAATGGTTTGATCGGATCGATATTTTATCAAAGGCTGGACGGCTTGGCCCGACGTTCCTCCAGCTCGCTCCATCCTTTTCATCGCGATCCTTTTCGCAACTCGCGCAATTCCTCGAGCAACTGCCTACGGATTGGCCCTGGGCCGTGGAAGTACGGCATCGGGATTGGTTTGATGGCGATGTCTGGGAAACCAAATTGAATCAACTGCTAATGAATTTGGGGATTGATCGCGTGATCTTCGATTCACGTCCACTCTATGCGCTGGCACCGTCGGACGACTCGGAAACGGTATCGCAGGAGCGGAAACCGAAGCTCCCGCTCCGCGTGGAAACCACCGCCAGTCGCCCGATGGTGCGGCTGATCGGTCGCAATAACCTGCAGGAAGTCGCAAGCTACTGGGACGAGTGGGCCGAGAGAATTGCGGACTGGATCCGACAAGGATTGCAGCCGTGGATCTTCACCCACGCGCCCGACGATGCCTTCGCACCCTCGCTCGTGCACGCCCTCCACACGCGGATCCAGATGCGCCTGAGCGACCTCGCTTCATTACCCACTCTCGATAAGTGGATCACCCGCGAAGTGGATTCGGTCCCCTCAAACAGTACACCGATGCAGCTGCGGCTGTTTTCTTAGCGAGTCCGTATCGATCGAGCGGACCGTGGGCGGAGGTTGACGAGCCGGCGATCCGTTTTAGGATGGACTCGGTTGGGTTTGCGCCCTTTGAGCCGCTCGCTTCACTCCGCCGGATTTCGCTCCCATGGCTTTTCGCCTCCCCGTGATCGCTCCCCCGGAAATCCCCGCCGGGACGCTTACCAGCGGCAGTGGTCGGCTTCCGAAGTGGCTCAAGCGACCGATTCCACAGAGCAATGCCAACCACCTGACGGCTGAATTGCTCGACGAACTGCGATTGGAAACGGTCTGCGAAAATGCCAAATGCCCCAATCGGATGGAATGCTACAGCCAGCTGACAGCGACCTTCATGATCTTGGGGAATGTGTGCACTCGTCCATGCGGCTTTTGCGCTGTCAGCCGTGGCCGTCCACCCGCCCCCCCGGAAGCTGACGAACCGCAGCGCGTCGCCGAAGCGGCTTTTCGGCTCGGGCTCAAACATATTGTGATCACGAGCGTCACGCGGGATGACCTGCCGGATGGAGGAGCCGAGCACTTTCGGCAATGTATTTTGGCCGTACGTGCGCGGACCGGCGGGAAGATCGAAGTCCTCACCCCCGATTTTGTCCACTGCAAGGAAGCGCTCGAAATCGTCCTCGCCGCGCGTCCTGAGGTCTTTAATCACAATATGGAGACGGTTCCCCGCCTCTACCGCCGCGTTCGCGGACCAAAAAGCGATTATGCTTGGACGCTGGAAATGCTCCGGCGAGTCAAGCAGATTGCTCCGGAAACGAAAACCAAGAGCGGCTTGATGCTCGGCCTTGGTGAAACTCGCGACGAGTTGCTCGACGCGCTCGCTGACCTCCGCCGCCAGGATGTCGATTTTCTGACCCTCGGCCAGTATCTTCAGCCTGGAGAAAAATACCTCCCGGTGGTCCGGTATGTCCCCCCGGAGGAGTTTGATGAACTGGGTCAGGTCGCGCGGGGGATGGGTTTTCATGAAGTCGCCTCGGGACCGTTTGTTCGTAGCAGCTACCACGCGCGAGAAATGGTCGAAGGAAACCCTGCAGCGATTTGAGGCGGGGTCGTGAGCAGCTCGCCCAGCGGGCGGTTTAGATTTTTTCGGGTGGGGTGAGGGAGGAGCGGATCGATACCTCAGGCCGTTTTCCTAACCCTTTTTTCGCTTGGCGGCTTGGGAATACCCTTCCTTTTTCCCCCCTTTGTACCTTATCTTGAGGGGTGGACCGGTCTAGCAGGCATGCAGGGACCGAGGGGAATTCCGGGGGTGGGCTACCCGCGCCATCCTCCCCTCGACGCATGGCATACATGGAGTGTGGCATGCGCGAGATCTTCTTTCGCGGCGGGTTGTTTGTCCGCTCAGGCTACGGACGATGAGTGAGTTCTTGCTGTATTACCAGCGGCCCAACCCGGCGACGTGGGTCTATCTCTCTTCGTTTCTCTCGATCGGACTTTATTTTGTCTTCCATCGTTTTTGGAGCGTTCGCAACGTCGATATCGTCCTGCTGATCCTCCTTGGTCCCGGCGTCCTCATGGTCCACGAGGGTCGGCGGCAGCAATTGGCCGCGGCGCTCGAGGAACGTCAGGGTCCCGGTTTGGCGACGAGCGCTGCGGCCAGCGATGGCGATGCTGTCTCGTTAGTTGCCCGGCCGGTGGTGGAGGATTTGCAAGTCGTTTCGGAATCAGTCCCGATGGAGCTGGCAGAGACACCAACAGACACACGTGAGCAGGCAGAGACAAGCGAGGTTGCTGGCGAGGGAGCGGCAGTGCAACTTCGCAGGGACCAGGAGGAGGAAGCCTCTCTTGAAGAAGGGGAGGGGACTTCGGCATCGTCTGGGGAGGGATGGCTGGTCAGCCCGGTCGAGATCACTTCGGCCGAGCGTCTGGAGCTTCGTGGCTTTTACTGGCTCTTGGGGACAGAGCTTGTGATTCTGATCCGCTTGTTGTTGGATCCCTTAATGGTTCGCCGGCCTTTGCTGGATCCGAATTTGACGACGGGGGGACTGGCGTTTATTGGGATTTCGCTGCTGATTTTTTTGATGGCCAATGTGATCACCAGTACGCCGCGGATGCAGCGCGAGCAGGGCCCCGAGCTTGGACCGGGTTATCCCGTCCTGAATATGTTGCCGGCGATTCCGACAACACCCGACGGGGGATCGGCTCTACTGCTGCGCGGGGATGATGATTTCGCGGGGGCTGGTGATGCGACAGCGATCGGGCTGCGATCGGCTGAACCAACGAGTCCCCCCGTGGCGTACACAGCCCTCGCGCGGACGATTGCGATTTTCGCACACCTTGCGGTTGTGATTGGGATCGCGCTGATCGGTTACTGGCATTTCGGCAACTTTCGCGCGGGGGTCGGCTGTGCGACGCTCTACTTGCTGCTTCCTTACACCGCGCAAATGACCGGGCGTGTCGACCATGTCTTGCCAGCCGCGTTGCTGGTGGGGGCGATCCTTTTTTATCGCCGACCGTTACTGGCTGGGACATGCTTGGGATTGGCTGCAGGTCTCGTCTATTACCCGGCGTTTCTGCTTCCGCTGTGGTTTGGTTTTTATCGGCAGCGGGGCATGGGTCGTTTTGCGATTGGCGTCGGTCTCACGCTGCTGATGTTGACGATGCTGCTATGGGTTGGAGGAACGGAGAAATTTACCGAGCGTCTCGTGCAGATGTATGGTCTTTGGTTTCCTCTCCGCGAGAATCTTGTCGGCGTTTGGGGACTTGGCTGGCAACCGATTTGGCGGCTGCCGATCCTTGTTGCCTTTGTGCTGCTCGCCTTTTTCTATTCGGTCTGGCCTCGTCAGAAGAATCTCGGGACGCTGATGAGTTGTTCGGCGACGTTGATGGTCGCTGCTCAGTTTTGGCATGGATTCGGGGGTGGCTTATTCATTGCTTGGTTTCTCCCCTTGTTTCTGCTGACCATTTTCCGGCCGAATCTTGAGGATCGTGTTGCGCTCAAGGTGATCGGCAGCGGCAGTTGGCGAAGAGGGGTCCCGGGTGGGGTAGGGATCGATGCTGCGGTCCTGCTGCTGGCGTTACTTCCTGCCGGGCTGGCGGTGACGGGGTTGCCGCATTTCTTTCAGGTTTAATCGACGATCGAGACGCGGCCTACGACGGGGTTGCTTGGACTGGCCCATGGCACAAGAGCAGATGATGGGGATAGACGATCGAGAGCCACAGGGGACCGCAGGATGGTATGCAGCAGCACTCGAGAAGGTGCGGGTGGAGCGTGAGGAGCTCAAGCGGCTCGACCAAGTCTTCAGCCGTGGACGAGGGATCCTTTTTTTCGCGAGCCTGATCCTTCTGGTGTTGGGCGCTGTGAGCTCGTCGCGGGAAGGTTGGGGAGGAGCGATCCTCTGGTGGTCTGGGTGGGTGGCGCTAGCGCTTTTCGTGATTGTCGTCACGATTCATGAGCAGCGCCGGGCGCACATCGAAGTGCTTCGCAATCGGCGGAGTGTCCTTCGCCGATTGGAAGCGCGACTGCAACGAAACTGGGACCGCTTGCCGAAATGGGAACCGCGCCCGAGCGACCTGCCCCCTGTGCACCCCAGCCGCCGGGATGTGGCCGATGATCTCGATTTGTTTGGGGATGGCTCATTGATGCAACTGGTCTCGGTCGCGTGGACCGGACCGGGGCAGCGAACATTGGCGCAGTGGTTGGTGGAAGCAGCCGACCCGGAGGTTGCTTCCGCGCGCGCTACGGCTGCGAAGCGCCTGGTCGGGGATCGCGGTAAGCGGCTTAGGTTTTACGAGCTGGCGCGACAGGCCTCCCTTTCGGCTGCTGAGCCCGATGCGTTTGTTGCTTGGGCGACGGGTCCACGATGGCTCGAAAATCGCCGCTGGTTGCTTATGGTCGCTTGGGTCTTGCCGATCATCGCGATCCTCTTGTTTGTGATCGGGGGTGCTTTTGGCGGGAGTGGGGAAGAGGGAGTTGTTCATTTCGATTGGGGAAGAGCGCTGCTCCTGGGAGCGATTCCGCTGGTGCTGCAGCTGGTGCTGACAGTGTGGAGCAGTGGACCGATCCATCGCATTTTCGCGGCGGCGGTGAATCGTCGTAGCGACCTGGAAGGGTATTTGGAAATGTTTGCGCAGGCGGCGGCGCTCCCCGGTGGACCGGAGATGCCCGGTGGACCGGAGATCATTGGGCACCTCAAGCGACGGCTGGTCGAGCCGACACACGGCGCGTTGTCGGGGATGGGGGACCTGGGGCGAATCGCGCGGTGGATTGCGGCACGGCGCGGAGGGATCAGTTATCTGCTTTTTTTGGTGCTTCAGATTCTGATTCTCTGGGATGTGCATCTGCTCGCACGACTCGAAACCTGGCAGCGCCGCTTTGGCAAAGACGCCAAGGATTGGTTTGCAGCGCTCGGCCAGCTCGAAGCCTTGCAGTCGCTCGCCGCACTCTATGACGATTACCCGCAGTGGGCGACACCCGAGTGGGTACAGGTGAATGAGGAGGCGGTGTTGGCTGGAACGCAGGTGGCGCATCCACTGCTCCGCGACGATGTTCGCGTGGGCAACGATGTGCAGATTGGGCCTCCAGGAACTTTGCTGCTGGTGACCGGTTCGAATATGTCGGGAAAGAGCACGATGCTCCGTTCGGTCGGTCTGAATGTAGTTTTAGCAGCGGCGGGTGGGCCGGTTTGTGCGCGGATGTTTCGGCTTCCGGCTGTCGAGCTGGCAACGAGCATCCGTGTTCGTGACAGTCTCAAGGAAGGGGTTTCGTTTTATATGGCCGAACTGCATCGGCTCCGCGATGTGGTCGGACAGGCACGAGTGCGAAAAAAGGAGCCGCGGTTCAAGACCCTTTATCTTCTCGATGAGATCCTCCAAGGGACCAATAGTCGCGAACGAGCGATCGCCGTGGTTCAGGTCCTTCGCCATTTGCTCGATTCCGGAGCAATTGGTGCGATCAGTACGCATGACCTGGAGCTCGCCGAGGACCCACAGCTGGTCGCGTGCGCTCAGGTGGTGCATTTTCGCGAGACGATTGAGTGCGATGCGGGCGGGAAGGAAACGATGCGATTTGATTATCTCATGCGCCCTGGGGTGACACCGACAACCAACGCGCTCCGGTTGCTCGCCCTGGTCGGACTGGGGAAGGACATGCCGGACACGGAGCGGAGTGGAGCTGGGAAGATATCTGAACCGTCGTAGCGCCGCGGGAACGCGTTGCGCTGGCAGCTCGGGCGAGTGTCCCCCTGCCTAGTGTCCCCCGCCTCACTCCCCCTTCTCCCTTCTTCACCCTATCCGCGGAAGCATTAACCTCAATTCGAGGGAATTGAACACCCCACCAATCAAGATTCCGAGGACAGGCGCCGCAGGGGTACTCGGATTTTCATAGTTCTTCCGATGCCTGTCCTCGGAGGTCCTCGGCGGCAGTCCTGATTCCGAGGACAGGCGCTGCAGGGGTACTGAGACGATTCCGAGGACAGGCACTGCAGGGGTACCCGGATTTTCAAAGTTCTTCCGATGCCTTTCCGCGGAGACTGTCCTCGGAGACTAAAAATCCCCATATTTGGCCATTCAATTATCCATCGAAAGAGGGGCTAAATCCTGGGTTCAGATTCCGAGGACAGGCGCCGCAGGGGTACTCGGATTCTCATCGTTCTTCCGATGCCTGTCCTCGGAAGCAGTGCGCAGAAGCATTGACCTCAATACGAGGGAATTGAGCACCCCACCAATCAAGATTCCGAGGACAGGCGCCGCAGGGGTACTCGGATTCTCATCGTTCTTCCGATGCCTGTCCTCGGAGGCATTCCAATGCCTGTCCTCGGAGGCAGTCCTCGGAGGCATTATTCCAATGCCTGTCCTCGGAGGCATTATTCCAATGCCTGTCCTCGGAGGCACTAGGGGTGGATTTTTTCTTGATTCGCTTTGACCAAACGTGTCGGTCGTGGGGGATAAAACGGGCTTCAACTCGACCCGGCAGAAGGAATCGCTGGGGAGCGAAATTTTTTTCTTTCCGTTTTTGCTAGCACTCCTTCGTGACGATACACTGATGAATAGCATGAACTTTGGTACTCTGGACATATCCCCATGAGCCACTCTCTTCGCAGCCGTTCTTTCGCAGGGGGTGGAGGCGTTGTGGCCAGAGCTCAGGAAGGGAGGATCTGCCAGCTGCGGCGGGAGGTCGCGCGGCTGGAGAATCGTTTTCCGCGAGCTTCGCAGGAGCTGATTTCCAGCGGGTGTGCAGGGCTCGACCGGCTGCTGCCTCAGGGAGGGCTTTTTCCTGGGCGGATTGTGGAATGGGTTTCCCGGGACTGGGGGGACGGAGCAGGGTGGCTTTCATGGCAGATGGCCGCTTCGGCGCTCCGCTGGGGGAAACAGCGTGGGCGAGGGCGGGTGGTGGTGATTGACACGGAGGGTTGGTTTTATCCGGCAGTGGCACTCGCGGCGGGGATTGCGGCCGAGGAGCTGATGGTTCTCCGTCCGGCGAATCGGAGCGATGGGATTTGGGCTGCAGACCAGGCGCTGCGGAGCCGAGCGGTTGCGGCGGTCTGGGGTTCTTTTCCGGTGGATGTGCTGGAGGAACGCCACGCGCGGCGGTTGCAGCTGGCGAGCGAAGATGGGGGGGCGTTAGGCCTTTGGATGTTCCCGGAAAAAATGCTTTCCCAGCCTTGCTGGGGCGAAGTTCGGCTGGCGGTGCGTGGATTGCCGCTGGTGGATCAGGGTGCAGGAACTTCGTCGGCAGTGCGTCGTTTGGAGGGGCGTCGTTTGGAGGGGCGTCGTTTGGAGGGGCGTCGTTTGGAGGCGCGTCGTTTGGAGGTGCGTATGGTTCGTTGCCGTGGCGGTCATCCGGGGCAGCGGATTGTTCTTCGGATCGACAGTCAGGGGGAGATCCACGATGACAGGAGTTCTTTCCACGGGGGAACGAGTGCTGGCCCTTTGGCTGCCCAATTGGCCCATCCAGCGGCTGTGCGGGGCCCACGAGAGCAACGAGAACGGGCTTGAGCGGGGGATTGTTTTATGGGGCACCGATCCACGCCGAGGAAGACTGGTGGTGGCGGCTTCGGCGCGAGCAGCAGGATGGGGGATTCGTCCAGGGATGCCGATGAGTCAAGCCGACGCGCTGCTCTGGAAAAATACGCCTGATCCTTGGGTCGCGCCCCATGATAGCCAAGCAGATTTTGAAGCGCTGCAGCAGCTGGCCGACCGTTGCCGCGAGCATTTGAGCCCCGCGGTGGGGCTCGAACCCTTGGATCAGGACTTGTGGGCAGGACAGATTCTTCATCAGCCCCAATCCTTGCTGCTCGATGTGACAGGGATTGGTACCCTGCTGGGGAGCGAACGGGCTTTGCTGGAAGCTGCCGACGGGCTTCTCAAAGATCTTCACTACGAGGGGCGTCTAGCGATTGCAGATACCGTGGGGACGGCATGGGGAGTCGCCCATTACCAGCCGCCAAGCGATCGGGTCGAAGGGATGTCGATGCCAGCCTGGATCATTCCCTCCGGAGCGCACGTGAGAGCTTTGCAATCGCTCCGCATCGCTGCCCTCCGTGTCCCGCGAAACCTGCCTGCCACACTGCGGCGCCTGGGGATCGATTCGATCGGGGATCTGCTGGCCCTTCCACGCGAGAGCTTCGTCTCGCGGTTTGGACCTGCACTGCTGCGGCGGTTGGATCAGGCCTTGGGGAGGCTCCCTGAGCCATGGATCCAGGAACCAGGAGCACCGTCGATCCAGGAGACGATCGAGCTCGAATATGCAACGGCAGATCGCGAGATCCTGGCACATCGCTTGGGGATGCTGGTGACCGCCGTCGCTGGCCAGCTCCAGGATCGGCACCAAGGGGCGCTCGAAATCACTTGTCGCTTACAAACGACCGATAACGCTTTTTGCTACTGGCGACTAGGACTTTTCACACCCACTGCCGACGCCGATCATCTGCACCGCTTGCTGGCCGGGACCCTCGAACGAGCGCGGCTGGGCGCCCCAGTCCAGCAGCTCTCGCTGGTCGTTCCACTGACAGGTCCGCTGCGCGTTCGTCAGCCGATGCTGATTCAAATCGAGGACGATGCGAGTTCGGGGCTCGAATGGTCGCGGCTGGTCGATGCCCTCAGTGGTCGGCTCGGGAGGGGACGCGTGTTAGGAATCCATGCGACCGACCATCCGCTTCCAGAAGAAGCATTTGATTTTCGTCCCCTCACCGGCCAGCCCCTTGGAACGTTCGTCCCCGGACGCCCGATGCGGGAGAAACCGCGCCGCACCACCAAAGGTCGTCGTCGACAACAGCAGCCGCAGCAACGACCATCTTCAGAGGAACACGGGAATCTCGCAGGCAGAGATATCCAAGCAGGTAGAGATATCCAAGCAGGCAGGGAAGAGAGCAAAGAAATTTTCGCGCGCGCTTCTTCCGCAGGCTTTCTCGACCCGCCGACCCCGGCGATGCCCCTTCGCCGACCCCTCGTCCTGCTCCGTCCCCCGCGGCTCCTCTCTCCTCTGAAACCACCACCTCGCAAATCCTTGCCTGAGACCCCGGAGAAGGGTGCTCGAGGGGGAGATCCTCCGTGCGAATTTCGTTTTGCAGAAAGAACCGATCGCGAAGCAAAAGCCGCTCCGGAAAAGCTTGTTCGGTGGTGGGGTCCGGAGCGTCTGGAGACAGCCTGGTGGCATGGTCCGATGCAGCGACGCGACTACTTTCGGGCCGAGACCGACCGCGGCCAGTGGCTCTGGATTTATCACGACCTGCGGCAAGACAATTGGTGGCTGCACGGCTATTTCCCCTGACAGCCTGCTGCGCACCGATTGCCCCAAGGGGCGCCCGAACCGCTCGCTCACGCTCCGCCACGGTTTGGCTGAAAGAAAAATTGACTTTCACGGAGTTTACAGGGGAGAATTTTAAACTCAATGATGAAGGAAAGGTATCAGGAACGTTCCTGACATCTTTTCCATCATCTACCCCGACGACGTCATTATGACCGCCGCCTCCGTTGATTCTTCATCATCAAACTACGCCGCCTGCATAGCGGCCGCGATTATCGCAACAGCAGCCACCGTTGCGGCCTGGTTCCCACTGCATCTCTCCATCGCTTCGGTCTTCCTCTTCGCCGGACCTCATAACTGGATCGAAGCCCGCTACATGCTCTCTCGACTCCCCGCCCGCTGGGGAAAACTACGGAATTTCTTTCGACTGAGCATTTTTGGTATCGTCACGCTCACTTTGAGCTTCGCCCTGCTTCCTTACTTGCAATCCTGTCTTCCTTTATCACCACACTGGAACCCGTTCTTTTTGTCCCTCTGGTGTACGCTGCTGCTGACCTGGATCGGCGTCTTGGCACGATTACGCGAAAAGCAACCTCCACGCCGCAACTGGGAGTTCCTTCCCGCCACCTTACTGGCTGCTGCTGCCGCTGCCTGGCTTGCTCCGCATGCGTTCAGCTTGGCGGTTCTCTACGCCCATCCACTGCTCGCTTTTTGGCTCCTCGATCGCGAGCTCCTCCGCAGTAAGCCCGATTGGCGGCACCAGTATCACCGCGTCATGATCCTCATTCCAATCTTCGCGCTGGCTCTTATTGTTGCCCTGCACAACAACCCCTCTTTACCATCTTCCACGAAAACCGCGGAACGCATTATTGCCCACAGCGGAGCCTTTTGGTTCCCAAGTATTTCGAACCACTTGCTCGTCGCAATCCATGCGTTTCTCGAACTGGTCCATTATGGCATTTGGATCTTCGCTATCCCCCTTGCCAATGACAAGATATGGCAGAGCGCCGCCCGAGCTATTCCTCTTGCAAAACGCTCACCAGCATGGAACCTGGCCGTCATAACATTCATTGCCGCGGGCGGCCTTCTCGTTGTCTTTCTGTGGCTGGGTTTTCTCACCGATTACGCAACAACACGGGATCTCTATTTCACAATTGCCATGATCCATGTCTTGGCGGAAATACCGTTTCTTCTCAGGGCACTCTAGATGGACACGTCTGCTCTTCTGCTTTTCTTCCCCGTAGGCTATTTAGCGACCGTCGCGTTCGAAACCCCTTGGCTGCTATGGGGATTATCAGCACCTGCCTCGCGGCGACAAAAAGTCTTTGCTAGTTTCTGGCTTACTGCCTGTACTTACCCGATCGTCGCCATTGTACTTCCACTGCTATTTAGCAACTGGCCGTCAAATTATCATTTGTACCTGCTGCTTGCCGAGTCCTTCGCTATTACGGCCGAATGCGCACTCTTTACCTGTGCGTTTCGCTCCATAAGCACTCCCTCACAAATTCGCAATGCTGTGGTAATTGCAATCGCAAACCTCAGCTCGTTCGGTTTTGGCTCTTTCATGCTTCAAGCACTCTCTCTGTAAACGAAGGATCAATGCATGCCCGTCCCTCGCTACCGATTCGTCTGTTCCGCGGCCCCTGCCATCCTCTGGAGCCTATTGGCCTGCGAACCAGCTTTTGCCGATATTCCACCACCATTACCGACGATACCATCCACTGAAATCACTGCCCCAACACCCGTTTCACTCATTATCGGTGGCCTGCTTTTGTCCTTATCGGTAACTGCGCTGGGTCTAACTATCCTTCGCGGCAAGGGGACGACCAAAAATCGCTGGCTCCCGATGGCCATTGGGGTGATCCTGCTGGCAGTCACCGGAGCAGCGGCTATTTGGTCCAGCTCGCAGTACAGAGAACACCAACGCCAAATCGACTCCCGGCAACGTGATATTCATGCCGCGGAGATGACCCACCGTTGACCTGGCAATTCCCTGATCGAGCAATAGCCGCATTATTGGTTATGCAGCCTCCAAAGGGTCAGACCCCTTTTCGGATAGGCTCTCAGTGTCCGCGTGGGCGCAGCTGGCAGAACATCGCTTTCTTTTGATCCGGGAGCGAATAATCAAAACCACAGCTCCGCAAAAACTCTTCGCTCGAAGTGATCGCGAGAACCTCCATCACATCGAGTTCGCGGGCTCGATCGAGGCAAAGCCGGACAAGTTTCTTGCCGATCCCCTTCCCTTGAAAACCCTGGGCGACAGCCAGCGACTGAATTTCCGCCAGCTTGCGGCTGTAGATCTCGATCGCTGAAAAACCGACGATCTCCCCCTCGCATTCCGCAATAAAGCCATGCCGGACAAGGACCGATAACTCCTCAGGGCTGCGGCGGAGCAGCTGGTGTGCCTTGACAAATGGTTCGAGCATGACTTGCAAACGAGGAACATCATCCACCGTTGCCGGACGAAAAAAGATCTCTTCTTGGACCGCAGAACTTTCCATCGATGCCTTCACGAAATTCACGGGAACGAGGACCTCGGAGGAGAAATGTACGCAGCGTGCACATGGCTTATGAAAAAGGTTCGTCGCTGTGCCCCAATTCATCGTCGCGCCGAACATTCAAGCGGACAGGATTCGTGGCGAGTTTCAAGGTCTGTCGCATCAGTTCCAGCGGAGGTTCCTGACCGGTAAACAATCGATACTGATAGGCTGCCTGGCGAACGAACATTTCAACTCCGGAAATCGTCCGGCATCCAACCCGCCGCGCATTTTTGATCAGCAACGTCTGCTCCGGATTATAGATCGTTTCAAAAACAACCGTGTCCCGGTGGAGCGCATCGGCGGAGATCGGTGTATTATCGAGGTCCGGATGCATGCCCACGGGAGTGCAATTGACCAGCATGTCGACCTTGAGCTCCTCCCGCCGATCCCAGGGGACTGGTGTACCCCCAATCGAATCGGCCAGACCGTGCGCCCGCATGAGCGTACGACTCGTAAAGAAAACCTCGGCCCCCTTCTGATACAATCCCCAGCCAATCCCCCGGGCCACACCTCCAGCCCCCAGAATCAGCGCTGATTTCCCACGCCATGGTTGCTCGTCGACCTGCTCGCTGATCTTCCCGAATTCCCCTTCGATACACTCCATCGCCGCGCGATAATCGGTGTTGTAACCAAGCCGCCGCGGACCATCAAACAAGATCGTGTTAATGGCACCGATGCTGGAGGCGGCCGCTTCGGCCTGAGTCATTAAATCGAGCGCCGCTTCTTTGTGCGGAATCGTCACGCTCAGACCGCGAATCCCCATCCCTTCACAGGCATGGATGAAGGTCCGCAGATCCTCGCGGGGAACCTGAAACGGGAGGTACCGCGCATCGAGCCCCTGCGCAGCCATCGCCGCATTATGAATCAGCGGGCTATAACTGTGCCCCACCGGATCGGCAATCACCCCGAATAGCTTCGTCTTCGGCGTGATCGTATCGTAGCGATACACGTCATGCATTTCCTTCCATTCCAGCTGGCCCGGTGCCAAACGCCGCTCGCTGCTGGCAGTCGCAAAAGAAAACGGCGCTCCCATCCGTCCAGCCAGGATCCGCGTCGGCGTCCCAAGCTCACCCATGCAAATTGCAATCGTTGGCACCGTTGCCGTACGAGCCAGCTCCATCATCCGCAAATTATCATTGACCCCGAGCGCCATCGTGGCAATCTTGACCACATCCGCCTCTTGGCTCGCCAAATGCCGATGAAGGTCCGCAAGGTTTTCCGGGGTCCGGACAAAATCATGGTGGCTGACAATCCGCTTGGTCGCTCCATAACGGGGGATCGATCCGGCAATGTCCCCTTCCAAATCGACATACTCGACCCCCGATGCGATCGCATTGCGAAGGAGCATCAACCGCTCTTGTTCGCTCTTCTGCCACCTTCCCCCATCCTCACGACGACGAACCGTCACCAGCACTTTGCATCGTCGATCGCGAAGCAATCGCGACAGATCGACGCTGCGACCAAGGTAGTCCAGCCGGAGCTCGACCAGCGGAACCCCTTGCTGAGCCAAATGCTGGAGCTCCGCAATCATGTACTTGTGCCGGGTCCGACCAATACTCACGCAAATCATCAGCTGCCGCTCATCGGTGGTAATTCAATTCCAAAAAGCAAAAGATCACCCCAGCGATTCGCTCCGGACACCGCGGCGATCTCTCGTCGTGAAAGTTTTAAGTACACCATCAAGCCTCCAGGGGGAAGGGGGAAGGGGGCCGGGCTACTCCCCTCGCAGTGAGGGTAAAAACGGAGCTCCTCCGCCGCAAAACCTGCGTGCTCATGCCAGCCACCCCTGAAGCTCTTTCTATAATAAGCCGGAGTCGATCGCCGAGACGCGCCGCGAAGCGGGCTTTGCCGGCTGCTGCGAAGGTTTCCTCCCGCATCCACCCCTTGATCGTTACGAATGTCATGAACGCTACTTTCCCCCCAGCCGCCTCGCCCCTGCAAATGCCCCCTGTTCTCCCTTGCCGCATGACGCTCGTCCTGACCTTCTTCACCTTCCCGCTCGTCCTGACTTTCTCGCTAGTCCCCTGTCGCAGTACGGGCGGCCAAGAGCAAACCCCTACACCCGCAGCCCCCACACCCGCAGCCGCAAGCCCCTGGTCGATGGACCGCGGTGATTTAGCCGCGAGCGGATTCACGCCGATCAAGCTGGAGGAGTCGCTGGCCGAGAAATGGACCTACGATGCCGGGCAAGGGATTGAAACGGCAGTCGTCCTCAGCGGCGGTCGGCTCTTTGCTGCCGACGTTGATGGTGGAGTGCACGCGGTACATGTCGCCACGGGCGAGCGGCTGTGGTACACGAAGATCCCTTCCGGCTTTCTTGCTCCTCCCTCGGCGTCGGGCGAACTGGTGATCGTCTGCGATTACGATGGGGTGGTCCATGCGCTCGATGCGTCCACGGGAACGGCGCGGTGGACATTCCCGACTTCCGGCGAGATCGATGCTGGAGCGACGATTCTTGGGGATCGAGTCCTCATCTCTTCTCAAGACGGGAATTTATATGCAGTAAAAATTGCCGATGGCCAATCGCTGTGGACCTATGCCACGGGGGACCAAGTGCGCTGTCGCCCGGCGGTAGCTGAGAATCGCACTTTTCTCGGTGGCTGCGACGGACAGCTGCATAGTGTGCAGGTTGAGAATGGCCAGCCGGCCGCCGAGCCGATCAAGCTCGACGGTCCGACCGGCAGCACTGTCGCGATTGTCGGCGACCAGGCCTACCTCCCCACGCAATCGGGAGCGGTCCTCGCTTTTAACTGGAAGACCGGACAATCGCTCTGGACGTACACCCCGACCGATCGTCCGCAAGAATTTCGCAGCTCTGCCGCCGCAACCTCGACACATGTCGTTGTCGCCAATAAGAATCGGCAAGTCCTGAGCCTCGATCCACAAAGTGGTGCTTTGCAGTGGTCGGTCACGCTCCCGCGTCGCTCCGATGCATCCCCTGTGATCGCCGCCGATGATGTCTGGGTCACCGCCACCGACGGACGAATTTATCGCTTCGCCCTAGACGATGGGACCGAGCGCTGGCAGTATGAACTGCGGGGGTCGATCCTCGCCCCGCCGACGATCATCGAAAGTGCGTTGATCGTCGCCACAAACGAAGGGAAAATCGTATGTTTTGGTCCGACCGCGCAGGGAACCCTCGACCGCGACACCGATCGCTTTTGACCGCATGAGCACCGAAGAAAAAAAAACCGAAGTCGGTTCCTACTTTATCTCGAATTACCCTCCTTATTCGCAGTGGACGAGCGAAGCGGTTGGCGAGATCCAAACCGCGCTCCATGAACCTCCGGTCGTGACCACCCCGCTGGGTTTGTACTTGCACATCCCCTTCTGCCGCAAACGGTGCAAGTTCTGTTACTTCAAAGTTTTCACCGATGTCACCGCCAAAGAGATCCAGCGGTATGTCGATGCCCTCGAACGAGAAATCGAACTCGTCAGCCAGCTCGAAGTGATGGGGAATCGACCCTTTCGCTTTGTCTACTTCGGCGGTGGAACTCCTTCGTTCCTAAGTCCCAAACAGCTCTCTTCGCTCGCCCAGCGGCTCCGCGATCACATCTCTTGGGATGGAGCCGAGGAGGTCACGTTCGAATGCGAACCGGGGACTCTCAGCGAGACGAAGGTCCAAACGCTGCGGCATGAACTGGGGGTCACGCGGCTGAGCCTGGGCGTGGAGAATTTTAATGACGCGATCCTCGAAGAGAATGGTCGCGCGCATCTTTCCAAGCAGGTCTTCACCGCTTGGGAGTGGATTCAGGAGGCGAACTTTCCGAATGTCAATATCGACCTGATTGCCGGCATGGTTGGGGAGACGTGGGATAATTGGCGGGAAAACATCCGCAAGACAATCGACCTGTCTCCCGAAAGCGTGACGATCTACCAGATGGAATTACCCTTCAACACGATCTACTCCAAAGACCTCCTCGGGAAGCAAGTCGAAAGCCCCGTCGCTCCTTGGCAGCTGAAGCGCGACTGGGTTGATTATGCGATCGATGAAATGCTGGGAGTTGGGTATTCGATCTCCAGCGCCTACACGCTGGTCAAAGACCCAAACCGGGTCAATTTTTCGTATCGCGATAATCTCTGGCAGGGAGCCGATCTGCTCGCGACAGGGATCGCCAGTTTTGGTCATGCTTCCGGGGTCCACTATCAAAACGTACCGCAGATGGAAGAGTACCTCGGTGCGCTCGAGGGAGGACGATTGCCACTGGGGCGGGCATACCGGGCCACACCCCATGAATTGCTGATTCGTTCCATGATCCTCCTCCTGAAAAAAGGATTTTTGCAAATCAGCACTTTCAAGCAGCGTTTTCAGGTCGACATCTACGAACACTGGCAGGAGCTCTGGGATCGCTATGTTGCCGAGGGTCTGGCGAGGATCGATGGAGATCGAATTGAATTGTCGCGGCAGGGACTGCTCCGCGTCGATTCATTGCTCCCCCCGTTCTTCGAACCACAGCATCGCAACGTTCGTTACACCTGAAGGATGCGAAACTGACTTTCAGGCATCGTCGAGCAAATCGACAGCGACGAAGCGCGCCCCTTCGAGCATCGAGAGACTCGCTCCTCCGCCGGTGCTGACGTGGCTCACGGCATCGGCGAAACCAAGCTGCTCGATCGCCGCTGCACTATCGCCACCCCCAATGATGCTGACCGAATCCCCGTCGGCGATCGCTTTGGCAACGACCTTTGTCCCTTCGTCGAACGGGGGTAATTCGAAGACACCCATCGGACCATTCCAGACCACGGTCTTCGCATCGCGAATAATGGCCGCGTACTGTCGCGCCGTCGCCGGGCCGATATCGAGCCCTTCCCAGCCCTCGGGAATCTCCCCCGCCGCGACGACTTGCTTGTTGCAATCTCCGCGAAAGGCATCACCACAGTGGGTGTCGGTTGGGAGCACCAAACGGCCGGCTCCCTTGGCGATCAGCTCTCGCGCAAGATCCACTTTATCGCGTTCCACAAGGCTTCCTCCCACGCGCCCACCCTGGGCGAGCGAGAAGGTGTAGGCCATCGCACCCCCGATCAGCACTTTGTCGCAAATCCCAAGCAGGTTTTTGATCACATTAATCTTATCGCTGACTTTGGCCCCCCCAAGAATCGCCACAAAGGGACGTTGGGGGTTCTGCAAGACATCGCTCAGGTAGGCGATCTCCTTGGCCACCAAATGCCCGGAAACTTTTGGTTTGCCCGCCATCGCTCGCGGCACAGCGACCATCGATGCGTCTTCGCGGTGGCATGTTCCAAAGGCATCGTTGCAGTAGATATCGGCCATCCCGGCAAGCTTGGCGGCAAAGTCGGGATCCCCATCTTTTTCCCCCTCTTCAAAGCGGAGGTTTTCCAGCAGGAGCACTCCACGAGGCTGCAGCTGTGCACGCTTGTGCTCCGCATCGTGGCCCACCGTGTCGGCGGCAAATTCGACAGGCTGTCCGAGCAGCTCGGCCAGACGGACGGCCGCCGGTCGAAGGCTGTATTTACTTTCAAAGCCTGTTCCCTTGGGTCGCCCAAGGTGGCTGCAGAGGATCAGTTTCCCGCCTCGATCGAGAACCGAACGGATGGAAGGGAGGGCCATACGAATCCGGCGGTCATCCGTAATCTGCAGATCGTCATCGAGTGGGACGTTGAAATCGACCCGCATGAGGACGGTTTTATTTGCAACATCGACCTGATCTATCGACTTTTTCGCCATGGCTGCGATTTCCTCGCGTGCGGGTCTAGAATAGGAGGCGTTCAGCGAAGAAAGAGGCTCACACTCGCTCTGTTATGAACTCACTCCGAAAACTTTTCTCGTCCTTCGAACTCGCTGCTCATTATCGAAAACGAGCTGCGAATGACGAGGGGGGGATTCCTTCGTTCCACTTCTCCAGGACACGGACTGATGTCGACCGCAGATTCCTCATTTCCAGGGGGTGTTTTTCACGCTTCGATCCCCGGGGGTCGCGCGGGGGCCAG